>Ga0116229_10000167_pt1 | contig 70040 bp, 58 predicted proteins | sample S1TSphgellanicum_3_FD_87313 | JGI IMG/M metagenome (GOLD analysis project Ga0116229, IMG submission 87313) | Host-associated microbial communities from peat moss isolated from Minnesota, USA - S1T2_Fc - Sphagnum magellanicum MG | ecosystem: Host-associated > Plants > Peat moss > Unclassified...
AATAACTTAAAATAAAATAATTTAAAATAGCTAGCAATAGTTTATGATATAATAGGTAATAATAACCTATGATAAAATTGCATAAAATAACTAATTGCTTACAACAAAATAACCAAAAATAACCCACAATAATATATAATAAAATAATTATGAATAACCTATAGTAAAATAACTTAAAATAGCCAAATTGGTGTTATACCCAAATTTTGGAATTGGATTTTGGGTTTGAAATTTTTTGGACTTTTGAGTTTTTGATTTTGGGTTTTTTGAATTTTGATTCTGCACTAAATATTGAGAATGTTTTTGGCTAATGGTGAATCAATGGGTTTATGGGATTTGAATTATTAATTTTAAAAAAATTGTTTATACATTGTTTGTTTTGTGAATTTTTCAAGATCAAAGGCATTTCATATTCTTGTGCTTAATGGAATGCTTAGAATTGTAACAAGTTTTTATTTATGTAAGTCATTTGGTTTCTTGTTTATATTATGAAACTTTGAGGGATTTTTATGTATTTATTTTGGTAATTTGGAGACTTTGTTTCAATTCTTATTATTATTTTTATATTTGTTTTGAATTCTTCATGTCTTTTTACAATTGTTACAACTTTTTAATTATCTATTACTGGTTTAATCTTTTTATAGTTAAAGTGGTAAAACTACAAATTGAATAAGCCTAGATCTTAACATTAAATTGTAACTTTAACATAAAATAAAATAAAATAATATATCAAAACTTTAACATCAAAAAAGCTAATTGTTGACATTGCCATTGAAAAAATAGTTTTACCATCATCTTTTATTGTAACCCAACTTAAATCTAAAAGGGAAGTTTTAAATCAAAGCTTTAATTAGAATTGATGATTTTATATTAACTTTAAAGTATTTTGAACCAAAAAAAAAAAAACTTTAGGCCACAAAAAAATATTTTACTTACAATAAATATGAAAATTGTGTCAATTAGACATAATAGGTCAATATAAGTTCTTTTTTGATTGACAAAAATTCACAGAAAAAAAAATATATATAAATAGATTGATACCAAGATTAATATTATAAAAGTTGTAGTATATAATTTGAAAATATACAATTGTAATTACATTAACTTAAAAAATAATTGGAAAGAGATGTTGAAATTAAAAACACTTTTCTATTCGTAAACCAAAATTGCAAATCTATTGGTAATCAAATGTTCTATCATATTAATGCATCTTAAATAAATAAAACCTTCTATTAATTTCAATGTAATACTTTTTGTAAGAATTGAAAAGTTCACATTATAAACATAGATATCAAATTAACAAAACTTGGTTTTTCAAAAATTACTAATTTTAATCACAATATTGGCAAATGTTTATTTGATGCAATTGCCTATTTATTAAAATATAAAAAGATTTCAAAAGAAATTAGAAAAAATTGTATGTGTCATTTAAAAATTTGCTTGAATCTTGGAGCATTGGAAGCAATGGAATGTCATACAAGGGAGTTGACTTTTGATTTTTTTCAAGATTTACATGGTGGGGAAGTAAATGATCAAGAATCATACATAGAAAAGATGTCAATGTTAAAATTTGATGGTGAATTATGGGGAAATTACATTGCAATATTGTGAATGTCATAATATTTACAATGACCAATTCATGTTGGAAACAAAATTAATGGGCAAATAATGATGAAATTAGCCAAAAATAATTATGATAATCAAACTTTGAATATAATACATGGGATAATCATTGTGAACCTATAGATTTTTTATTTAAAAACATGATTTGTTCAAATGTTGATAAAAAACTTTGATAAAAAATGAAAATGAAAACGGATTATATCAAAGTTTATTTTGGTAATTGCAAACCAAATTGTAATCAACTTTACCAAAATTGTAAAATGAAAAGAATAATTACCCAAAATTTGCTTGCAAAATCAAAATGGTTGTTCACCTTAAATGAAAATGAAAATTTTAGTAAACACTAAATGTTTACTAAGATATAGGTTACTATATCTTTTTTATATTTCATAATATTTTTTTCATCCTTTTTTTTGTCAAGGTTTTTCTTCTTTTTAGTTGTTGAAATTGGATTTTTTTTTCGTAAGGGGACAAAATTATCAACATGCTCTTCATTTTTACCCATCACAACGAATGGTTTTAAAGCATCTCTGTTAAAAAAAATTTACCAAAAATTTTATGATATTTGGTAAACATGCATGCTATTATTTTAAAATATTATGTTTTGCATTTAAATTTGTTTTGTTTCAAAATTATATTTTAAAAATTTTGCATAAATATTTTTAAAACAAAAAAAAAGATCCTATGTTTATATGTAATTCTTGTAAAAGGTTTTTGATTGTGGCAAACAATTGAACATGGTTTTACTAAACATATTATAAGCAATCAATTAAACTTTAAGTTTTTTTCAATATTAAATAAAATTAAAAAATGTTTGATTACACCACATCTTGCATTCACACAAATATTCCAATTACAAAAGTATGGACAATATGGAATGCATGAAAACATTGTCAATGTTCCAACAAATTTATATTTGGTATAAATTGCATTGCTTTGAATGTTGTATGATGACAGTTCAATTTTAATATTTTTGAAAAGAAAATTATAATACAAATTTGTATACATAGATTATGTTCATCTTAGCATGTTGATAAAGGCTTTATAAGAACTTTGCCAAACTCCATTGTATAAAAGTGCCAAATTTTCAATTAAACCAAATTGACTATATTTAGTGGAATTAGTAAATATAAATGAAATTACAAAGTTGAAAAAAAGAAATTATGAAAATTTGGAAATAATAAAATCAAACACATTTAAGAAGTAATTAATGAGGATTTCACAAACATATTAATGCAAAATATTTTAAGTCCAAAACATGTTATTGATAACAATGAGATATCAATACCAATAGCTTTTGGTCGAGAAGGTTTTACCTTTTAGATTACTTCATGACATGCACATTCTAAAAAATATAATTTTCCAACATTGTTTTATGGGCATCCAAAATTGTCACTTGAATGTTTTTATCAAAAGATTGTCCAAGTAGAATAATTAATAGAAATAAAAACTTTGCATATCATATAAGTAATATGTATTTTAAAACAATCACAGTTTTAATTCATTTTATATTATCATGTGCATAGATTTGTATTTGTAAAGCAAAATTGTTAGATCATGTTTTAGTAGCTAATGATGTTTCAATTAATGTGCATCTAAATAAAATATTGAAATCAAATTTAATATATAAAAAGTCAGGTCATATAAGAACATCTTTGGATTATTTACATTGTTTTTGTAAAGATGTGTTTGTAGTGATAAAAACAACTTGGCCTACCAATGTTCTTCATGACGCTCACCACAAGTGTAAACAATTAGATGATATTTGTAAAAAAACTAAAAATTATATGATCAATATATTGGTGAAAATGTAAGAATAAAAAATATGATTCATTAAGTATTAGGGAACTTGTTGGAAACGATCATGTCACTTGTGCACATTATTATTGAATGAAAAAATTTCCTAAAATTATTTGCAATATTGATTTGATATTTGGTAAGGTGAAAGATTATTTTCTTACAACCAAAATTTCAATCAATCTAAGGTTTGCCTTATGATTATGGATTATTGTGCTTAGAAAATGCTTTTAGATTTGGTGTTTTGAAAAATGAAAAATAAAATAAAATTTGTAAATAAATATTTGACAACTAATCAAATAATGCTTTAAAAAAATCATAATATGAAAATCATCAACATAAAAAAAAACATATTAAAAAATTCAACCAATTTATTGATTTCACTATCCAAAATCACCAATGAAACATACAAAAATATTGTTATATCTAAATGAACAAGATTATATGTCAAATTACCATGGTGAAATTAATATTCAAATTTATAAAAAACTCATTGACATGGGATTATGTGAATATATACTTTTTGAAAAAAAAGAAGAAAAGATTTACAAATAGATGAAAAAACATATTTTTTTGGGTTATGCTACATAATACAAAACCAATTTTATTTTTCTAAACAAAAACCAAATGATGTGTGTACAAATGTATTTGACATACACATAGGACCCTTGTGGGGAACAAATAGAGATGCACAATAATTTTTAGATCCATGTGCAACATCATTGTATTGTATTGCAAATCTTTTTATTTAAAGAAATCAATAAATTTGTAATTCAAAAAATGAAAATCATATTAGACAAATATAAGCATAAACAAACAAAAACATTTTAACACATTAAAAAGTTAAAAGGTGTATTTTTAAATGCACAACAAATGTTTACAACAAGTTGTACATATAACATTACCTATACCATTATACCATTCAACAAGATCATTTCAATTTATAAACACATGTCAACAACAAAATCATTTATATTAATTATTAACACAAAAGATAATACAAGGTTTATCTCCATATTTTAAGAATTCCATTATAAATCATTAGTTGATGAATATATGAATTGAAATAAAGGATTGAATGAATATTTGTGTTTAGTAGAATTTGTAACTAATTATGATACAAAAACAAATAAATAAATGCACTCAAAGTAAAATAATTTGTTGGGTTTCATTCAATTGACATAGATATCCAAAAAATCATTATAGAAAATTGTTGTTTTTATTTAAACCCTTTCAAAAATTGAAATTCAATTTGCAAAATTATTATGATTTACAGAGAGATCTTTATATGGAACAAATAAATGATATAAAACAAAAGCAAAAAATAATTGTATATAATTAAAACCCATCCAACTATTTTGATATTGAATGGGACAACTTAAAATCACAAGTTAAAGAATACACAAAACTTCATCAAATAAATGGATGGGAAATTTCAAATGAACTAATTGATAATGTAAGTAATCCACATAAAAATACATTATTATTTAGTACCAAAGGTATTGAACCATATGATGTATCATATGAAAAATTTGCACAATAAAAAAATTGTTAACACAATGTTTTTCAATGAATAAACCACATCATGACATACAAAAAGTTTTCTTCACATATGAAATAATTGAATTATGAACAACTTGAGTATTTTTTACGACATTTTATACCAAAAAATCAAAAACCTTACAAAACCATTTCATAAATTTTTAATAGGTGGTGCAAAAACAAGGAAAAATTTCACCTTCATGTGTATTATACAAAACATGTTACAATATTATATTAAACAAATTACAAATGTTAATCCTTTAAAACCAAAAGTCATGAAATTAACATGCACTAGGAAAACAACATTTAACATTAATGGTACAACAATATATTATGCATTTGCAATTCCATTACGTAAAAAGTTAACAAATTTTAATGCATTAAGTGATGAAATACATGACATTGTTATAAAAACATATGATTAATTTTGTTTACTTATTATAGATAAAATATCTTTAATCGAGAATAGAATGTTAACTTTCATTGATTGTAGATTACGTAGTAGAAAACAAGTCTATGATCATGAAAAATTACGTCCATCGAAACCACACAACCTTGCAACTAAAATTCAAAAAACAATTCATATACAACTATTGTGCAAATATCTCTTGGGTATTACAACTTGTGTGCAACTATCCCCTTAAAAATATGATGTATTAATAAATAAATTGACAGGTTAGAAAGTTAATTAGTTGTATTATAGTTGCAAGTGAATTGAAAATGGGTCTTTTATATGGTAATTTCTACACATTGTACATACATATAGAACCAACCATGTTTGATTTTAAAATTGTTGTAAATGTGCCACTAAAGTAACAACTATGTTACAACTAGGTACAATGTACATACATGTGATCATGCTACATGTTCACATTTCCACCACCCATTATGGAATACATTTGTATTTAGTTTTCAATTATGATTCCCATTGATACAATTAGTCCAGCCATTAGTGCACCACTACTAAAGTACTATTATTCAACTATGTTATGACTATAATATAATTAGTTATAACTTATAGTACATATTCATTAGTTATTTATATCTTCATCATATATGTTTCAATTTCAGTGATTTAAAATGTTATGGGAACGCTACCTCAAGCTTTAGAAATCATCTTTGAAATGTAAAGGAAAAAGAATAATTAAAAAATAACAAGAAGAAAAATAAACTTTCTAACTTACAAAACATATTTTTTTCCTTTTTTTCCTTTTAGACCCCTCCTACTTTCAAACTTCATAACTTTCTTATTTCTTATTCATTATTTAAAGTGCTATAGGAATGCCACTTGAAGTTTTCCAAGTCGTATTTGAATTTTAATAACAATAGAACAACATACAAGAATTTTTTTAAAGGTGTTTGGGAATTGGCCTTTGTAGCATTTGATGGTTTGTTTTTTTAATTTTTAAATTTGACCCCTTCTATTTTGGGGACCCATAATTTTTTCAATTTTATTATTTTTTTGATAATTTTTAGTGCCTTAAAGGTGTTAATAAAAAGGGTTCAAGTTTTGTTTAGACACTAGGAACAATGGAGCCCTCCCTTTGGATTTGGCCTACCCTGAGCAATTAAGTGTTATAGTTGCAACTCAATTGTAACTTAATTTGTAACTAAAGAACAATTAAAAGATTTAACCCATATGTTTTGTTTTTGAATCCCATGTTATAAAATATATATAAAAAGTTATTTTTCTCATATTCTCACATTAAAATATAAGTGCCATTTTGGGATGAGCTCAAAAAGGTTTAACCTAAAGGTAAAACATAAAATTTTAAAAAAAATCATGGTTATTCTTCTATTTTTTTACCTAGGTAGGTAGGTAGGTCTTAGGTAAATACATAGGTGTGTAAGTTTTAAGACCTACTAACCTACCTACCTATGGTTATGTATAATTTAACTAGCTATTAAATTAAATGTATTTATTTATTTATTTATTCCAAAATATAATTAATATGCCATGTGGAATTTTTTTTATTGTGCCATGTGTCAAATTTTAATAAATGGATGCCAATCAATTATGTTAACATGACATCATGGGTGCAATTATAATGGAGTTGCATAGTAATTGAAAATAAGTTGTTTTGATAGAGTTGTAATTGAATTGCAATGAGTTGCACCATATATACAGTGAGTTGCAAGTGTCTTCTGCAAATCAAAAATTGAACTGCAAGGTGATATGAAAAACACCCTTTCTTTTCAAAGTGAATGAATTTATGGGTGGGTTAGATGCAATAATGATTGGTGACTTTTATCAAATTGTTAGTGGAATTATGTGAAGGGGATTATGAACATTAGATGGTTTTATGAATGGTGCCGACAAGATTTTTGAAGATTTTGCAAAAACTATTTCAAAAAAATTAGTTTGGATATATTTCCATAATACTTAGATTGGACACATCATGAATTAAAAATTTACAAATCTATGAAGAATTCTTGAACTTTGACAAAAAATGGACACCAAATGAACATAAATGATCAAAATACAATTAGGTAATAATCATTTTCACACTATCACGATTCCTAATTCAACTAATTATGAGATGGACTATACATTGTTCACAAGGGTTGACTTTTGATTGTTTAACATTTGATTCAATTGGTGTGACAAAAGATGGATTAACATGTATCACATTATCAAAAGTTCATTCAACAAAACATTTGTACTAAGTTTTTCGATTCTTGAATAAACACTTTCAAATAAATCATCTTGTTTAAGAAGAAATGTTTCAATCAAAAAACAAATGCAAAGTACAAACTTGCTATTATTTTTTAAAAGTCCTACCATTCAAATTTTTTATTTATACAATCACTTAATACTTCCTCCTTAACATTACATTTTGAAAATATTCTTGTGAATCCAAATCTATTAGCATATTATTATTTTTATTTAAATGAAACAATAATAAAAAATGTTAATTTCAATTAAAAAATATACAATGATTTATCACAAAAATTCTATGTATTATGATGTTATGATGAACATGGCACTATGGTATTTTATGATGACAATGTGTCATTGATAGAAAACACAATAGTCATAAATTCTTATGTTGAATTTGTCACCACACTTTTGAAGGACAAAACCTGAGAAGCATTATATATAATTGCAATATATAGGTCACCCAAAATGCAAGTGTCAAATTTCAATTATATCTTAGAAAACATAATCCAAAAAATGCCTTCACATTGTCTGAATGTAATAATTGGAAATTTCAATATAAATTTCTTAACAAAAATAATTCAATCATCAATATTATAAGCACTTATGAATAAATAAAATTTTAATCTCACTTTTTTAGAAAGCACTACTATTAATGATACACAAATAGATCACAATTGGACAAATGCACATACAACAATACCATTATAGATTAGCACAAGCATATTGGACATATCATAAACCCATATATTTTGCTTTCAAATTGTTTGATTATGTTCCCCAATTTGTATTACCACACAATACCACAAAATGACTTGGTAAGTTGCTAAAATGAAATGTGCTAGAAAAATAACTTGAAGATCATACCAAGAACATTCTAGAAAAACATTTGCAAACCTTGAGCTTGAATTTGTACAATTCAAGTCAGTAGTCCAAGTGTTATGACAAATGGACTTTACTTAGTCTATGATGCTTATATAATTGAAAATTGACCTTCTATGGTCAATTCATAATTCTCTTGGTTTTATTTGCAACTAGTGTTTTGTGTAATCAAACATCTAACTTATCTAATTCATAACCGGTGTTATATTTATGAAAATTATATTTCATGAAGTAATAGTTTACATCACAATTAAATTAGAGGTTGAGGTTTTTGTAGGATCATTGTCATAACAAAAATTTAATAATCTTATTAAATTTGGAAAATTTGGGTCCGATAAATTGTAATGAAAATGAAAGAAAATAATACAATAAGAAAATAGTTCATGCCCAAACCTCTTACCTAACTCACTTTTCTTTGTATTTAGATGTGATACAAAATGATAAAGACTTTACAAATGATAAATCTTTTACAAGAACTAACTTGCCAAACTTCATTGTATAAAAATGCAAAAATTTTAATTACACCAAACTAGCAAGATTTAGTGAAATTAGCAAATACAAATAAAACTACAGATGTGATATTGAACCGTGAAATTTTTAATCATGATCACAAATGCGAAATTGTTGTGCACAACAATGAAATGTGTGCAACCATTTTTTTTGCTAGTTGTAATTTTTTCACAATGTTTGTTCAAAGAAAATGTTTACATTCGATCATCTTTTGCATCTGAATGTTTTCATTTTTTATTGATGACAAATTTTAATCTTACTAAATTATTATTATTATTATTATTATTATTTAAAACAAAGGAAGAATGACAAATAGATTATTTAATTTTTGTTCAATGAGTGTTCATTTATGTGCATTGGTCAATCAATGATGTCACTTTCTAAATCAGCACGCATCAATGTTTTCAATTACAAAATTTGTTATGTGACTATAATAAATTACAATCACATAAGTGATTCAATATTGCAATTATAATAATCTTAACGTTATTACACATGTATAAAAACATATATGCACATACACACAAATACATACAAATAAATCACAGAATAATATATGTATTCTATACATACATAAATGCACAACATCTTATCTATTGGCACGGCCAGCGTGTTTGAGATGCCTTGTTTCACACACAAGAGATCCCACACACATCAGACACCCATTACTAGACACATATACTACTGTCTTGTTGCTTCAATCTATTCAATACTCCTCCCATACTCTGTGCCACAGTATGCATGTCCTTCATTCTGCCTGGTCATGTCCACCTGAAGCCAGTCATGCACTTGGAGCTGTTGTTACAAGAAGCGGGTGAATTTTGTCTTTTGTGAGTACAATTATGTGCAGTGCACATTGCGCTGAAGTTCATTAGCACACAAAAGCCCATGGGTCCTTTGTGAAAAGATTTTGCCAACAGAAATGTTGCAGCCATTCTGTATTCAAGCTGTATCTTTGTGAATTGGTTGTAAGATTTCTTGTCTTGCCCATCTTTTGTCGTATTTGTTGAAATAGATGCTGGCCACTCATACAGTCAAATGCTCCATTTGCTGTAGACTGCACAGTGGCAGAGCTCTCATAGAATCCTAACCTCATTAAGTGTGCACAATTTGAGATGGAAACTGTGGTTGCAACTAATCAAGTAGTTGGTGAAAGGGATCTTCAACTACTTCCTTGCTTCAATAATATGCTGTAGTGGAAGAAACCCTCCACTTCTGTCCAGTTGACACCCATATGATTCCTAACCAGTGAGAGCACCTGCCAAATTGAGGGTTACAATCCACCTTCCATACTATAATGAATTATGGGCAATGGTGCTCAGCCCTAGACTTCAGCAGAGGCAGCTGCAGTTGGACCCAGATCATTTTGGAGCATTACTGCCATTGATGTGAGTAGCAAAACCTCCAATGGCCATTTGGGAGTGGACATCTGCATGTTCAGGACATCAACTGGGAGGGTTATCTGTTCAGATTACTCTAGCATATCTGTTCCATTGATTCATTTGGTCACCACAAATCAGCAAGAACCCAGCAGAAACATTGCCCTGACTCTTCACAAAGCACAAGGACTGCATACAATGGGAAATTCCAGGGTCTTTGCTTGCTCGTACCAAGGGCTTCCTCCTAGAAAGATTGCATCACCTCATGAGGTCAAACATCTGTACACTGAACACAATTCAGTGTGAATATTTTTCACTTTTCACTAATTCATTACATATTTTGCATTGAAGTAGGTGGGTGCTTTCATGCATGTAACTATGACTTCACAAACTACAGTCATGAAGAACATTTTGGGTGTGGCATGCCAAAGTCAATATTACAGATCCATTGTTCCTTTTGTCTACAGTCACCTTAACACTGCATTCATTCACATGCATCCTAAACATGACAAGTATTTCAGAGCCTTTCATATGAGACAAAGATATTCCAGCTGGAAATTCCTCATAGATTTCCTGGAGTTTCCTTTCTTGTCAGCCTACATCTCTATGATCTTGCAACAAAATATGCTTTTGGTGGGGAAGTGAACAGAGAGACTTCCACAGTCTCTGCCCAGAAGCCATTGACAATGCTACATTGTCAGGCAATGGTGGATCGACTATTGAGGCCTTCACTTTCATCTCCATAACAACTAGAAATGCAGCAGGCCCATTGTCGTTGTGCTTCAAAATACAGCATTTGTTGGAAAGGACATTCTAGACCTTTCACGTTCCATACATTGGACTCACATACCTGCAGCTTGACTTCAAGGCAAAATTGATGTCAAAACAATCTCCTCCACTTGATGATTAATCCATTAAGTATGGGTTTTCTGCCTTTCCCCTGTACCACACCTGCAAGGAAAACCTCACATTCAGATTTTCAGAAAGTTTTTACCTCCAGGAATTTTCTGGTTCCTTGAATTTCTAGGCTCATCCTGACAATCCAGTGAGTTCACAAAACTAGGACAGTTCTAGAAACTTAGTACATCTCCAAAAGAATACATGTCTCATCACTCAAGTTTAGGGTTAAGAGAGAGAGGGAGCACCACACACCTGTGAAGCTTCAGAAGCATCTCAATGTTAGCATTGGATTAAGCCTTGAGGCATGTAGGGCTGTATTCCTCTCAGCCCTTGCTGGATCTAGAACTTCTCATCTCAATGAATGCACTTCTATGGCACATGCCCATCCATCATATTCACACATAGTACTCCAGATGTCACTCAGACATTGGGTCAAGTTCAAGCCAAAATGTTATTCCCAAATCCTACGCCAATTTGTAGTCTCTTGCCAATGGCCAGAGCCAACAAACAAGGACACCAATGTGATAAGATCCAGTTAGTTAATCCTTCTGATTGATAACATAATGCTTTCAACATTTGGTGTCACTCTATGAATTCCTTGCAAGACCATGATTCTATGTTTGCAAGGTGTCTCATCAATCTACACAAGCCAAGATCATGAGGGAAAAACGACAATTCTTTGAACTTGACATGAAACTCCATCTTCATGAAAATAAGTCACACATATCAGATTTATGAAGTGCAGGTGTTTGAGCCTTCACAATCACAGGGATCAAAGCAACATGGAGTAGTGAAGAGATGCTATCCACATTGTTTCACTGGCATTTCCAGTGAAAGCACAAAAAGGTGAACACTGATTACCTAGATCTGAAATGAAACAGAATTTGCACCTGTTTGAGAGTTGTTAGTGACCAAAGTGATGCCACAATACAATAGATCTTTGTGGGATTTTTGCCCACCAACCAACAACATTCCATACAGATATAACTACAAAATCTGCTCATGATGCAGACACCCTAGTCCCCCCCTCCCATCTGTGGGCCTTACCCAATGTAGAACACAAGGTGGGCATGTTGGAAGTGCTTGCCATGAGTAAGGTGCCCCACACATAAGAAAGCACCATATAAGTACATATAGACACAGCCCATGTTGGGCATGTCAAATTCCACCATTTAAGGTGCCCTACAACTATTGGAGGATGTTAAACACCCCCTAGGAACTTTGTGGGTGTCAATGCACAGTGTCCTGTATGGTTGTGCAATTCATGATTTCCGTTTTCACACTTGTCCTACATGTCCTGCTATTGCTCACTGGTTTTGAACCCACAACCACACAAGAGTCAGGCCTAGTATAAAGAAGATTGAAGTTTGTAAAAAATAAATTTTATAGTTATGGGTTATTATTACCTTTCAGCTATTGTCACTAAATTTTAAAAAACTGATTAAGCACAAGGTGTGAATAAATACTTGGATCATGACATGAGATTCATACAAAGCAATTCTGAATTGGATCCAATTTGCAAACAGGTCCATGAGCCATAACATACCTGCAAATGTTTAGACACAAATTAGGCAAACTGTTATTGCAGAGTTAGCTTCTTTAATCTTCCTAACCTTTTTCCCACCTCACTAGTAATGTATTGTCGTTAGGATGATGAATGATTTCACCACAATGCTTTCTAAGTTCCATTGTCTGAAGCTTTGGTCTGTGTTATGTGTTCATGTAGGTGAGCAGTAAGGCAATTGCTGAAATCAAATGAGAGTAAGACTGATTGACATAGCACTATGCAAGGCTCAAATCACCACTTTTGAGTTGTGCACTGGAGGAGCTCCTGATTATCAGAACACCAAACTCAGATTGTCGAGTAGTAAGCTTAGCAAGACATAAGTATCTTTGGTGCACTTTCTTTTGGAATTGAATGGTAATGTGATCTGGAAAATGGTTTTTTGATGCATGAAAGAAAGGTGACAAACTGTCAGGTTTTACTACCTTTAAAAACAGTAAAGATGCATGTGGCAACCATCATGCTCACAATCAATGTATTCTTCATTTTAAGGAAACATGGCAGGAAAGAAAGATGAATGACCACATAAGTCTTCTACCCCATTTGAGTCAATGGGAGTTATTGACTCCATCATTAAGAGACTGCATTCATGCAACCAAGTCTACTCACCATCATATGGCAGTCAATGTGACAAGTTGCTTACATGTCTGATCAGGAGCTTGATAGGTACAAAGAGTGTTGAGTATATAAACCAGTAATCCTATGCAAATCAGCAGTAGAATTTGGTTTAGATCATGTAGGCTACATAGCAAATGCATGGTTTAGGGTGGTGGAAAGATGCCCATCATATGAGCTTGTGGGAACAACACCCCGCTTGACCAATCGTGGCCCTGCCAGAGGACCACCTTTCTTGGGCCGGATGTCCTGCATGAAAGAAAATTTCCAATAACCCTGAGAAAAGAGACCCAATAACAAATGACAACAAGCTTGATGTGATATATGACTGTAAAAGAACAAAAGAGACAAACCATGACGTCCTTTTCAGTTTTGAGCTTCCAATTTCCTTACGCTCAAAATGCCTCTTGTCAATCCTAGATGAAAATATTAGTGTATACAAACAAATTAAGGACCAGGAAAGAAGGATAATACATAACAGCTTGCACAAATCCAGATAGGCAAGTCACACACAGCACCCACCTGATCAAAGATCGTAATTGGAATGGCAAGAGTTGCACATGCATTAGGAACATCCACAATTCCAGAAATTCGGCCCTCACATGGGCAACAGGACAAAAGCAAATAAACCTGCGGCATCTCCAAAAACCTCACATCAAAATAAAAGACTTCAGGAACATCATGATACCTATAAGTCTCTCATTTTTAGCAATGCTGCTAATAAACAATTGACAGTCTCATAGACTTTAGTACAAAGCCTGCTGTGAAACCTAGAAAAGCTAGCTTTCAAATTTGCCAATGCAAATATAAGTGGCGACAAGTTCTTACTGGAAATCCTTGAAACATTTTCTTTTGCAAAATATGCAAACAAAAGAAGTCATTGGGAAAAACAGGAGTAAAGAGAGACTTACCTGCTCTTTGGTGTATCCAAACTTTGAGAGGTAGTCAATGCAATTTAGTACAGCACGTTTATAAGCAATGCTCGCATCTAGATAATGTTGTTTGCCACTCTCATCCACGCTAAGACCTTCAAATACCAGCCATTCTGAAAATCGTGGCTCCAATGGCCCAATTTCAAATATTGGGTTTACATGAAGCTTTGTTGGCCCCATTGGTGTCAAATATTGTTCCATACCCCCTCGCAGAATCTCACATCTGGGCCACAAGGCAACCAGTCACTTCCCTAAAGTTTATCATAAAGCAATAAGCGCACAAAAACATCAATTTACCAGCAATAACAGAAGAGCAAAAACAGAGGCTAGCATGGATCATTCCATGTGACATCCACCAATGGAAGCAGGGCTGATTATAGAACAGTGCCTGAAGCTCTACACAAGCTGCCATGACAATAGTGGCTGGAGTCAACAATTATAGAACGTGAGTTCAACACGAACAGAACTTACCTCAACTCAAGAAATCCACTCATTTCAATGGCACCACAAAATGAGACTTCACCATCACCCTGTGAAAAGTGCATGTCACCCATACTCAAATTTGCACCTTCCACAAAGACAGGGAAATAGACCTTGCAACCACGACTCAAATTCTTGATGTCACAATTACCCCCATTCTCTCTCCCAGGGATAGTTCGCGCTGCTTCTGCTGCTATTCGTTCCCAATCCATTGTCCCACTTTCAACCTTTATGGAAAACAAACCACTCCCATAATGGCCATAAGTGGCTTTGCATTTAACAGCTGAAGACACAAAAATGATCTGACCTATTGAGCAAGTCACGTATGATTTGTATCAAGCTCTCAAGTGTAAATAGCAGCTGTGACCATAACAAAACCAATAATCCAACTTGAACAACCAGATCAATCTTGTTCCAATTTAAATTTGGAACTTCTGATGTTCAATGATAGCAAGTCTACCAAAGAGTCAATATGAGAGCAACCAGCACAAAAGTGCGAAAGTTGGGATTTAGAAAAATTACTTTCCCAAGTAGGGCACCTTTTGCCTCAGGCAGAAGTGCAAGGGGTCTTGTATGCAAATGCTTGCCAAGAGTGACCGACTTCTCTCCTTCCTCTACAAGCGCCTTTTCTCGTGCATTCCAAATGTCAAGTAATTCTTTTGATGGTGCTGTCCCAATAAGGCCTGGATGGATGAGACCTGGAAAGCGTACCCCTACACACACACACACACACACACATGTGGAATTCATCAAATCTACAGGTTTTCAAGGCATTACTGACCCTGTTTGCTAACTAAGAATTCCCCAGCTTTTCAAGAGTTATACACTTGGTTGTCAAACAAGACCTTTCATCTGAAGACTCTCACTCCATTGCCAAATTTGGGAGGGGAGGAAAGAAAATCATTTATTCATTTTTGGTTGCAAAAAAAACAAAGTCTGGGCAACCCAAGATCAACATAAGATGTTGAAATGGAGAAATGGCCATAAAGAAACCAAACAAATTAGTTATCAATTGCTTTTTCACGTGTAGGAGGTTAGATTTCACACAAAACTAGTACCTGGAATATGGCGGGATGAAGCAAAGATTCCATCAAAATGCCAAATGGCTTTGCTGGCAGCTGGAAAATGATCAGTCAAGAAACCACCACCATTCTCTCTGTCAAATATCCCTGTAAATCCCCACTCATCACCCAGAAGAGGACCAAGGTTGCAAATTTCAACCATGAGAAGGTCTCCAGGTATTGCAGGCAGTCCTGATGTATCAGTCACTCGGATTGGTCCACTCAGATTATGCACCTGCCAGAGTTCCAGCAAATGATTGATTTTGTGAAACTCTTTAAACTGTTCTGCATCAAAACATAGTCATATGGTCATTTGGTACATAGATACACTCTTTGAATGTTTTGTACTGTTTGCAGGTCTACTGGAGGTGCATCCAAGAACCAGCATATCTGGAACAACAACACCAAGGCAAACCAATTCAATGATTGACAGAAAATCGAGATAGCTGGATGTGAGATGCTGTTGGGATGGATGGGAGCTTGGTGAGAAATTTTGTCACATTACCGTGGTAAGGTCAATGTGTTTGATATCCTCAGCACTATCATCATCAAGAATCTGACCACCAGTCCAGTCCACAGTTTCCACACGGAACACTTCCCCTTCCTTCACCTCTCCCACAGGTGGTATCTCTGGGTGCCATCTGTTGTGTAATGGTGTTGGTTGCTCCCAGGTCTTCTTCTTCACATCAACTGTCACAACAGGCCTGGGAGTCCTTGGAGCCATGTGGGAGGTGTTTCTTTTGCCAAAGATTTTGTTCTCAATCTCTTCTATTTCTGCATCCATCCACAACCACAATCCACAACTCTCTTCAGCATCAAAATTTAAGAGAAAAAACAGTAATCTACAAAAAAAAACGGGGGGATGTAAAAGAAGGAGAGAAATTACCTACCCAAAAGTCTTTCAAGAAAGCAATTGGAAGCTTTGCAATGTAGTTTCTATGCAATGAAAACTGCAGGTTCTTTTTTTTTGGGGGGTGTAAAAACCTGAATGAACACCTCTAAAGCAGATTTTCAAAGCTTGGAGATTACTACATCGATGGCAGATTTTTCAAAGCTTGCAAATGGAAGAGAGCATGCAACCTAGCTCAGTCATTATTACCTCAACAACCAAAAAAAAAGTCCGGACCCAGTCGGCAATTTAGCTAAATCTGTGAACGAAGGGTTGAAGAGGGTGCTGGAAACAAATTGCAGAAAAGCTATGCCTATTTATCACTGTTGTGTCGCACTCTTTCTGAATCCCAAAGGCAGGGAGGGATCTTCTTTCTTTTGGCCGATTCTTCGTGCGACACATCATGCACAATCTCTGCAACCTCGTAATGGCGAGAGAGAGAGAGAGAGAGAGAGAGAGCAGCGTTTTGGTGGCAGCGCGTATTCATCCATTCATTCATTCATCCAATATCGTTGACTGACTGTCACTCAACCGGGAAGTCAGTCAAGGATATGGATGAATTGTTACCACTGTACCTATCCTTACGCCTACACGACGAATGAATGCTTCGGAATATCCAACGACAAAATTCACAACTGGAGCTTCTCTCCCATGGATGACGATCGAAATTCCCTTTTGATCCGAACAGTGATGGACTCTCTCTCTGTCTCTGGATGAGATTTGTGCTGTGCGTGCCGGTTGGCTTGAACGGCGGTTCAAGAGATGAAGGAGCGGCCGCGGCGAAAATCGGATTCACAAGCTAACGAATCTGCGCTTACAGGCATGTAGCTAATAATCAGTAACAACACAACTTCAAGCAAGACTATGGGCCCAACGTTTTTCTTTTTTCTTCTTTTCGGGCGAATTTTTGCATTTTTTCGACCTGAAATTTTTGATTTCGACGGACTCAGAGCAGGGTTTTATTTATTTTCTTTTTTTTCCCCGTTTTGTAACGTAGCCAAACTGGTGATCATTCCCAAGAAGATTAGCCTAATTTGGCTATAGACCAGATATGAAAGTAGAAAAAAATTAAAAACCATCACATATTCTGGCTACCTAGTGGAATCTGTTGTAGAAATCTGGCAATTTATAGAAAGAAATTCAGAAAACTGGTGAAGGATGGTAACTTTTTCAAAAAAATCCTTTGAATGTGTCAAAATTATAATTTTCACGTTGAAAAAATGTGAAAAATCGCCATTAAAATGACATTGATACAAAGGATGTGACTAGACACTGGATGAGGCTAGTCTTTCAAGTGTAAGTAGTTGTCAAGGTGGTAACATAGCTAAAGTTTCAATTAGCATAGGTGATTTAATATTTGTGTGAGGTGAAGGTGATTTGATTATTTTTTTAGATTGAAAAGTGGTTATAATGGAAAGTTGTCATTTGGAAATATTTACAAAGTGACAACAAGTGTGATTGAAGGAGCTAATTGTATGTGCCTCACCAAGTAAGTGTATTTGGCTGCAAGGTTTGCAACAGAAGTACATATGGTAACATAGAACACCAACCAAAGATTGAAATCTCTTATAAAGTCCTAGTGATCAAATTGTAGCTTTATTGAACCATGAATGTATGTTTTAAAACTTTAGATCCAAGAGAAAAGGAATTGTATGTGCCTCACCAAGTAAATGTATTTGGCTGCAAGGTTTTGCAACAGAAGTACATATGGTAACATAGAGCACCAACCAAAGATTGAAATCTCTTATAAAGTCCTAGTGATCAAATTGTAGCTTTATTGAACCATGAATGTATGTTTTAAAACTTTAGATCCAAGAGAAAAGGAAGTGGCGATATTAGGGTGGGGGCCTGTGGGGAGCATTCGCATACATTGTTCAGTTTCACCCCAAATGTCCATTGAAAGTATTGAAAGATTCTTAGAACAAATAGTACTTGATGGTGGAACTGGGGTACAAAACCTTGTGAAAAAGATGAAAGAATCAAATTGTCAAAAATCTCTACAAGCATATCTTTCTAAAAACTACATCTCCAGACTACCATGCCTCACAACTTTCAATTATGTTCTGAATTTCAATTATTTTCAATTATTGTTATTGCATTATTATTGACATCTAGCACAATGGCTTCTTGCACACAACCAACTAGCATTGTGCATAATTTTGCAAGAAAAAATTAAATCCTACAATCCTTGAAAGGGATTAGAATCCCAACCTTAAAAAAGGTGTTACTCATTGCAACTCAGTATCTACACACATCCAAAACTTAATTAAAAAATAATGAATCAAATTTTGCAAAAATTCATTTGGGTTTCAATTAAAGATGCACAAATGACTAGATTATGTAGTATACTTCTAAATTTCAGTGTTGTGTAATACCTAAAAAATAAAATCGTGTGAGTTTATTATAACCTAATTTACTAATGTCAAAAAAAATAAAGAATTGTAACAATCTTTGAAGGAAAATCTTGTACAAAAATAACATAAATATTATGGATCCAAATTTCAGAATGATACAAATTGACCTGCAGCCACTGCAGCAGCACCACCTTTTTCATGTTCATTTCAAAAGAACATGACTAAAAAGTCAGTAACACTCATTCATCCGGAATCACTCAATCAAGTTTCAACCTTCCAACAAGCTCTAAAGTTATGCACCTCCTGAAAGAAAATAAATTTGATTAGAAAAACTAAAACAAACTGAACATGCAAATGTCATAGAAGTTTAACTTGATGCATTCAAAAAGTCAAAATGTAAAAGGTTGAAACCCGTTTAATTTTCAACTTTTAACATTCTGATTTTTTTGTGACCCAAAGTCTGATTTACAAATTTTGATTTATAAAACACCTTTTTTGAAAGTTAATAAAAAGGGTATTCAAATGGGTTTCAACTGTTTTGCAAACCAAGAGACTCCAAAAAAACTTTCAACTTTCAAAATGTTTTTGTCAACTTCACATCTACACAATAACACAAATTGCCTTACTAGTTAACCATGGCTTGGTCATGAGAAGTATTTTACAAAATATAAAACCTTTGACTAAAAAACTTGGTGCAGAAATTCAAATGTGTGTTCAAACAATTTTTAAATGTATTTTTCGCGAGGGAGACAATGTTGAATGTCCACTCATCTTTGGCAAACCTAAAAATCCATGTTGTAGCAACATTGGTCAATTTATTGTATTCTGTTGCTTATGGTTGAGGATTGCAAATACAAATACTTTGCTTCAATCTTTATAAAAGGATTGAACTCATCCTCTTCACATAAAACTGCCTCAGAGTTATGCAACATGGTCATTTAAAAAAATTATTTTATCCCATAAATGTCTGACCTGAAAGTAAAGCATGAACAATTTGACCAAATTGGGGCACAAAAGGTCGCTTTCAACACACCCATATGAAAAAAAAAAAGCTTACCTTCAGCCCAATCTAAGGATAAACCATATCCAAAGCAATCATGATTTCATACTTAGGGATGCAATTTTCAAGCCCCTCAATAAGGTTATGGGTTGCCACCTAGCATTCATCCTTCACTTTGCTCACTGACATGTTGAAGGTAGATGTGGAGATGTAACACCATAAATGGTAAAAGTGTACATAGGATATTTGTCCTCTTCAGAAAACCACTGCATAAGAATGCTCTCATTGGTTAAAGCCCCAATTGCATTGAAATTATTGAATGTCAAATTTTCAAACTTACCAAAAGAGCCCCAATAAAGCTTGTAAAGCCCATGTTAGGCTAGCTTGAGAGATTTCTCAAAGTCACACACAAAAATGCAAAAATGTCCCTGACTTGTGCAAGGTTGATCAATGTATTCACACAGTTGAGTAATGAAAGGAGGGTGGCGAGTGAAGGTGGCTATCTTCCCATGTGGTAATAGGAGCATTACCAAAAAATCTTTGATTTACTTCCCCAATTTCCCAATGGGCCTATCGTGGTCCAAAACCTTTGTTGCCTTGTGGCAAATTTTCCCAGAAAAAAATTGTTGATTAATATAACAAAACAATAGATATTATCTTCCCCACCTACCCACCTATTTGCTCCTACCTACATACCAACTAACTACCCCTATCATATAGGGGCCTACGAAACCAACTCACATTCTACAAAACATGATGCTGGTCTTTAAACAATGAAGGCATTGCAAATAACTTGTTATCTTTTAGTTATTAAGCATGCTTTTGGCCCACACTATGGGACATTGTATCTTAGGGTTAGTTTCCACTTGACAAAATGAATAATTATTATTTTTCAAAAAGTGAATTCATTTTTTAATTTTGATTTTTTTTTCCCATTGTCTTCTTAATATTGTGATATGAGTAGTGAAATTATTCATAGTGTAACCTATGATAAAAATGATGAAATCAACATGTCAACTTCATATTTTCACAAAATTTCATTTCACTATTTTGGGGATTATTTAATGACAAAACTAACCTTAGGGTAAGGTAATCAACACCTCAAATGCAAGTAATGTAGAAGGTGCTAATTAGGGTTTTTTTCAATTTTGTGACATAAGTGGACATCCAATCATTCACAAGAGGACTTAACCAAATTTGGCTACATGTAAGAGAGAAAAGTAGAAATCTTCTGAAACCCAATTATATACTAGCCATGAGCAAGAACCTGGTCTAACTATGAGAATTTCAACTTTTTTTCCCCTCAAAATATGAGGATCTTTGGGCCACTTTTCCCAAAAATTCTTTGTACAAAAGTCATGGCCTCGTTTTCTGTTGTTGCCAAGTAACAAAATTTTGTCAAAGACGAAAGCGTTAGTGCAATATGGCTGAAGTGCAACCAAGTGTAGTGTGCAAAGTGCAACACCCTGCCAATGGCTATATGTTTCAATCTTTATATGTTTAGGTTTTGTGTTCTGAAAAACCATCACACAAAATTAAACTTACAAACCCTAACCCTAAGTTAGGGTTTGAATCCCTAGTCAGTGATAGCTCTAGGTCGTTGAAATGCAAAAATCAAAATAATATGTAAAGTTTTGACTCAATACCAAATGTAATTTGATCTAAATGAAATGAAATGGAAAAAAATTCATGGGAATTTGTTAAATAATATCTTGGTGTAATGGAATTTCAGAATAATTGTGCAATATAAAATAGAAAAATATTAATTTTGAAATGCGGGTTGGATCATGCTACACATTATCAACCTAATGATTAAATACACTTTAGATGGATTGATGATCACAGTGATTCCTTACATTTACCACTTATATCCATTATGTGTTTATAAAAAGCTGGCCAGATTTTTGTAATTTATGTGGAGATTCTCTTACAAAGAGTATTATGGCCATCGGACCTGGGTGGCCCTTTTACTTTATTCCTGCGATAACTGTTGGGTATCCAAGGGGCACCTGCTGAGTATCATGGGGAAAGGAGAAAAGAAAAAGAAAAAGCAGCACCCAATTTTTAGGGCGTGTAAAGCCCATCGATGGGAGCTTTACAGAAATTCAGGACTCCCCTGGCTCCCCACTGGGAGTCCCTTGTTTTCGTAAAGTACCTGTCCTGAGGCTTTACCCTACAATTTTTTAGTGTTCACATACATCCAAAGCAAGCTTCTCTTTTCTTTATATACTTTATGAAAAGTTTAATAAAAGCATTCCTCCAGCATAGTGTGTGCCAACACAATACTTCATAAATTAGACAATGGTAGTGAAATTAGATTGCTCGTCTACTAGTTGGAAGTCCATCATTTGATTTAGGAAAAAAATAATCCTTTCAATGTGAGCTTTAGATCCCTCAGCCTATCTATCTATGAAGCAGGGTAGTTTGTTTTGTTTTGTTTCATTATGCTGAGATCTTCCAAATCACAAAGTGCTTCATGTTGCCGCACTCTTGACATCTTTGGAAAGCTTTTGATGAGTGCACCACATTGGTTTGAGACTGTTTGGAGCTACGATATGAAAGCTATCGATTATTGAATCACTTTCTCAACGAAAACTAAACAAAATTGGAACTGAAAACTGTATTGGAATTTGGGGGTGTTCTTTGTGTTGTTGGAAAGCCCTCAACAATTCAGATTTAATACAGTTCATTTCACAATTTTCAAAGCTAAGGTGTGAAAAATATTGATTTCTGAGTGGATTTTGTTGTTAGAAATTCAAATAAATTGCAAAAATTGGGTTTGGAAGGGAAAATCAGTTGAGCCCTCAATGTGTCAACACTAGGGCCAAAGGCATGTTATACTAGTATCAATATAACTTTCCCTTTAAAAGCAATTTGGACACTGTACATAATACATACATCTGACTACAGAGAAGATTGCATGGAAATGGGTTTGTTTTATATTGGAAATTGGATTCTATTTATAAAGTAGTGTTAGTAGGCCACATGTCAAAAATCAAGAATTTGATGTCATAAGTTGCAATTAGGTAGATGATCTACTAGGCCTTCCATTCTTCTCGAATCTCAATTCTAATATGGCGATCATTTTTAATAAAAAGAATGGGGGGGGGAAGGATTTCAATTTTGTAAGTTGTTATTACCTAAGTAGGTATTGCAGCTATTGGTCTCCACTTAGTAGTTTTATTTGATGTATAAAACTATAATGTCCTTAAAATCCCATTCAATCTTAATACAGAATTTTACCATGTAACTTGTATGGGACTTTTGATTTTGTAACTTGTTGCGACTTGGTATTAATATTGTGCCACCTTTTGTGCAATCCTTTCCATTGTGTAGTGTGTAGTGTGTGCAACAGGAAGTGAACTTTGTAACAGTATGCATTTCGATGGAATTGTTTCCACACTAGAAGATATACATAATTCTCTTATGTAAATTTTCTTCCTGTTTCTGCTGTTTCTGCTTCGCTCTTTGTGCGAGAGATGAAGGAGATGACACTGGCTTCCTCCTGCAACCATCCTCTGCGGAATGAATTTCTGGGGAAGCTACGGCAGAATGCCTTCATCCTGGACACTAGGGTTTTGACGTCACAGCAACTTCTACTCATGAAGACCTCGCCACCAGGCTGGGTTGAAGGGGTGAGTTCTTCTCAATACCCTGCCAGCTTTTTTATTTCTTTGATTTCCTCTGCAAAAATTGGTGTTCTGGGTAGGATTTTCAAGGTTTTGGAGATTTTGGGGTTTGCTTTCAAGGTACTTGGGTCCACATTTCAGCACGATAGAAGTTGCAGATGTCCTGGTTTCAGGTGAAAGACAGACGCACGACACAGGATGATGATTAGTGCTGCTGGATTTACTGCATTGGGGTTTGGGGTACAACATATACCCCGCCAGATTTTTTTCTCATTTCCTCTGCAAAATAGGTGTTCTAGGTGGGGTTTCAAGGTTTTAGAGATTTTAGAGTTTTCCTTCCTAGGTCCTTGGTCTGCATTTCAGCATGGTAGAAGTTGCAGATGTTGTGGTTTCACACAGGATGATGATAATTACAGCTGCTGGGGTTAGTGCATTGAGGTTTAGGGTACAAACATAGTTTTCAACCTTGAGGTTGCACCGGTCATCCTGTTTCGGTAAAGAGGAGCAAAACTACAATCTACACCTGCTGGGGTTTAGGGTTTAAACCAATATTCCACCTTTAAGGTTTAGGGTACCATGCAACAGGTATTGGCAGGCAAGGATGGCAGAGAGCGAGTTCGGAAGTGCACATTCAAACAATGCAGGCAAGGCCCTTTTGAGGGATATTTCACTGAGTCAGAATTTGAGTACATGCTCATAGAGGTGCACCAGTTCTGCAGAAGGAGTCAGTGTGGGCGGACCTCTAGGATCCCCTTCTTTTGTATGTACTGTGAGGAAGATTTTAAGGACAAGGGCACACTCTCATACCATAGGATTAAGAATGAGTGCTCAAAACGCCCTCCTGGAGGTGGACAGTACCTCAAAATGTACCCTTTCTGTGACAAGACAGAAATCAAAGCTGTGTTCGAGAAACACAAGTTGCAGTATCCTGTGTTGCCTCCACCACCACCACCTGAGAATGATGATGCTGCAGCAACACAGGGACAGGAATTCAAGGTCCTCCACAGACACAAAGGAGAATCAGAGAAACAGAAGGAGTGGGTACATGGAGTCAAGGAGACAAAGAGGAAGGAGAAAGTGGATAAATCAAAAGTCAAGAGCAGTAAGAAGGACAACATGGAAGCCAAGGGTACTGGGGTATCATCTCCATTGGTGGATAGCGAGACAGACACTAACTTTGAGGATACTCCAAGACAGCAGAAAAAATCCCGAAGAGAAAAAGAGCAGTGTTCTATTGAACCTAGGTTGCAACAGGTGAACCGTGCCAAACCACAGGAGGCAAACTTTCTGGCAGGACCTTCCCAGCAAAGCAGTATCATTCACCCCACCAAGACAAAATTACTTCCTCTGCATTCAGTACCTGACTGTAAGGAAGCACATGCTGTACCCACCATCCCACCTCTGAAGCCTCGCAGAGCTCTGCCAGAAATGGAGCTTTCCTTGCCCAAGACTAGGGAGGAATTGGAAGCAAATGCCAGGAGAGCAGCCCAGAAGAAGTTCCCCTTGGAGTTGAATGTGGGTATTGATGCTACTTTGTCTCCCTCGGTGGACTGTTGTCCTCCTAGTGGACTCTACCTTCTTGCAGAACATACCTCTGAGATCATAAACTCTGAACTTCTAAAGGACCTGCAAGCAGCTATGGAGGCAATGCTTAGTCTGCAAACCCAGGACATTCTTGCTGAACGTATTTTCAAGGCATATGGGCAGTATCTCTTTCGCACTGATGTTGGGGTAAGCTTTCAACATATTTTCATATTTCATTTGCTGTAATTCCTTCAGCCTTGCAATATAAATTAAGGTTTGTGTGATATGCAATGATTTAATGGTCTCTCTGGCAGGCCCCTGGAAGCACCAACAATGACCAATACATTGTAAAGACCGTCAAGGCATTCCAGAAGAAGCATGGGGAGGCAGATCCCCTGGCCCGTGAAGAAGAGATCAAAGCATTTCAACTTTACTTAACTGCTAAGGGCAAACAGCAGGAGCTTTGGGATGCTGTTGAAGCTAAAAACCACCTCATGCTCATCAAGCAGGATGAGTTTGTCAGAAAGGAACTGGAGAAGTGGGATAAGGCTGAATGCATGAAGAAGGAGAGTAACAATTGGGGTTGGTCACCACTGTTTCAATTCCTCAAGATGAACTCCATTACTTCAGGGCCCACTCTTATGTGGACTCCAAGTGCACCTTGGCAGCACACATCTGAAGAGCTACTGGCCTTAGTTGAGGCTTGTGATGTCACTGCATCTGAAGATATCCCTTGTCCTCCATTGGTCAGAGTGCTGAAGCTCATTCAATTTAGTACAGTAGGAGGTCTGGTACCACTGTGCTGCCCTTTTAGAGGCCTATCAAAACAAAAGATTGCACATGTACTGCTGAACCAGAGCGAGTCAGTTCACTTTACAATAGCAGTAGACAACCTCATAGATGTGGGCTTCCTTTACTTCCCTCACATGGATATGAACAACAACATTGCTGAGGGCATTAGGAAAGATCTTCTGGGCTTGCTGGGATATTTGTCATCATCTCAAGAAGAACTCATAGATCTAACATGGAGGTGGCTGGTGAGATCATTCTGTCGTGCTGTTGTTGATATGGTGAAGATGGGACAGAGGATGGAGCTGGAACTACTTTGGTTCAGACCCGTAGAGGGACCAAATGAAGTTGCAGGCAAGCAAGAGGCTACTGCTGTGTTCTATGATGTACTGCAGATGAGGGAGAGCTTGGACATGGGCTGGATATTTGTCCAATCAGCAGGTAAGATCCTTTTTTCATAACACCAACACCTTCTGTTCTTGTTCTGCAGTACATTGTAGTGAATTCATATTGACAAAATTTTCTTTGCAGACTATAACCAGGATCATAAGGACAAGCTGATTGAAGCCCTACGTGGTTTCCATACTGCTACTGCCAACTTCACACAGTCAGTTCTAGCCACTCAGCCTCCTCCTACATCCACAGTATGTGGGGCAGCAGACTCTATGGAAGGAGGTGTTGTTCCTGCTGTTACTGATGTCACAAATGTGACACCAGACATAGGGACCCTCTTGCCAGAGTGGTCCTTGACTCCTGTTGGGAACTTTATGGACATGTTGAAGGACTCTCAGACTGTGCCAATTCATGACGAAGGACATGCAGGACCTCCTGTTGAGATACCCATGCACAGCTCTGTTATGCCAAGTACAGAGAAGCATATACTGGACTGGCATGTCCTGCAGCCAGGGGCATTGTATCCAGACCTAGGAGGAGATGCAGGTTTGCAAGGCAGTCCTTGCAAAACATGGTTGCGCACTAAACCAAAGACTCTTCCTTACATTGCACATGGTCTGGGTTTACACTTGGGGATTCGAGCTGGATCTTCCATGCGGTTGATGCCAGATCTAAATGCATGGCAAGAAAGTGATGTGCGGAATGATACATACTACGCAGCATTTGGAGTTCAGGCAGTATCATTGTCTGCCATGGCAAACCCTTAAACATTGCAAGCCTGGGAGAAAACAAACACTGTTGTCCCTTGTTAGGTACTTCAACTTACCTTTGTAGCTAAGTTTTTGTGAACTTCTAAATTGTGTAAGATTTTGCTGGTACATGTGTTGAAACCATATGTGCATCTGACAGAGGCAGTATTTGAGCAGATTTGTTGGTCATAATTTGTTAGGAGATTCTTTGTATGATAGGTCCAGACAGGGCTTGTTTTGATGGTTGAAACAGATGTGATCTGATCTCAATGTAAATGGTCAAAGGGACACTTAACATGTGATTGTCATTGTAATCCAGGAGCTTTCAGTTGTGGGGGTTGTTGCAAGATGATGTAGAGCCCATGGTATATGTTATGAAGGTGGAGAAGCCCCAGCCTTTGGAGTCATATGGAGATATTGGAGGTAGACTGGACCCCACAGATTCAAGAAATTAAAGACACAGTTGAGCTACCTCTTACACACCCAGAGCCTTATGACGACAGCAGTATTAAACCTTCCAAGGGTGTGATCCTTTATGGTGAACCTGGAACACGACAGGACATTGCTTGCCAAGGTGAGCTTTCAAAGTACATTAACAACACCCAAGAGTCAGGGATTTTGTTGGTTTCAGTTGTGATCAGTTGTTGTGGGCGCAATAGGTGCAATCTAAAAGAAATGACATTTGGGTGGGAATTTGGAGCATCTGGCAGATGTCGATTCCAGATCAGCAACACTTTTGCAGGTGGTGGAAAATGAACTCATTCAAAAGTATTTGGGATATGGTCCAAAGTTGGTGCAAGAGCACTTTCCTGTTGCTGATGAGCTTTCCCCATTCATTGTCTTCATCAATGAAATTGATGCTGTTGGGTTCCATGCCACCTGGATGATATGATGCACATCAGGGGGAGAGTGAGAGATCCCGAGGACCATGCTAGATTTGTTGAATCAGTTGGACAGGTTTGATGTACACACTGATGTCATTTTGGCTACCAATCATACTGAAAGTTTAGATCCAGCTCTGCTTCAACCTGGTAGAATTGATCAAAAGTTCAAGTTCCTGGTGCCAGATATTAAGACAGAGTGGAGAATTTTCCAGGTCATTACACAGTACCCTGCAGTGGTTTGGTGGTCATGTGATGTTTGGGGAGAAAGTCACAAATGTTAGCTCTCCTGCATTTTGGGTTGTTGAAAGGTTATGCTAGACTCTTGCATGCAACATTGTACAGTTCAATATTTAGTGCCCTAATTAAGTCTCTCTTGTGTTCTGGTTTTGCTCTGTTGAGCTCTGGTTTTATTTTCTAGTCTGGACATGTCACAAACTGCATGTGAAACAGGTTTATGAGGTGAAAAGAATGTAGATAGATTCTGCAGACATATGATCTCCTTAGATGTATGTGAAAATTGAAGTGAGACTCAGTAATGAATTGAGTTTTTTCATGGCTGTTGTTCTGTCACATGCAGATGATTCATTCACACATCCCAAATGACCTTGTCAGATGATGTCAATTTGGAAGAGTTTTTGACCAAGGACGAATTTTCAGGTGCTGACAGGAAGGCCATCTGCACAGACTCCAGAGGCTGGCCTGTTGACCCTCCAAGAACAACAGATGAAGGTCAGTTGCCATTTTTCTTAGTCTACTTTCCTCACATCAAAGGTCTCATCAAGTCTTGGTACATGATGAGAATTGTGGGAAGAAACTAAGACTGCCTCTGATGTAAGTAAATACATAATCATCTTGGCATTCAAGTGATGTATTGTGCATTTCAGGTACAGCTTCAGCAATCCAAAGGTACCTCAGAGTCCAAAATAAGTTGAGCATGTCTGATTGCGGTTGAATATGGTGTTTTTCCTGAGATGGAAATGAAATTTACTGCAGGTCACACATGCTGATTTCAAGAAGGCAAAGGAGAAAGTGATGTACAAAACTTTGAGGAGTTTCCTGAAGACCTGTATACGTAGGTATATGGTTTTCACTTGGAGCTGGCTCTGTCCTTGACTACCTATCTTTATGCAGGCATTAGGAGTCAGGAGAGCTCCTGCAAAAGCAGTAAACTTGTATGTGAGTTGACTGTAACATCTATCAGGATTTCCTCTTCTTGGTGGCAGTTTTTTGGGTGCTAACTGTTGAATAGCATTATTTTCAGGTCACTGTACTGGCAATGAATTGTACTGGTAGAAAAAGATGCTTTTCAGATGGCTGATTTGCCCACTTATAGAGGGGAGTTTGACAGTCATGGGACTATAATATTCTCTTGTATATGCAAAGATGGCAAATTGGATATCAATTTAATTTGTTGTACTGATTAAATTGTACCATTGATTATTATAATTTAAGCAGTGGTAAGGGTATTTCATATTTAAGAGAGTAAGAAGAATGAAGAGGGATTGTATGTTTCTGCAGTACTTACACAATTGTTGTTTATCATTAATGTACAGTTATCTTGATAGTTCAATGCCCTTTTGGTTTGGACAGTTGTCTGTTTACCTTGCAGTTGAGGTCAGATTTTATATTTTCTGCAGTACTTACACTACTTTTGTTTATTATTTATGTACAGTCATTTTGATAGTTTAATGTGGTTTTATTTTGGACAATTTGTCTGTTTTCCTTGCCATTTTGATTGGTTGGGGTGTTGAGAGAATGGTATAAGGTTGAGTATTACATTGGGTATTGAGAGAATGCTTTTAGGTTGGGTATTGTGATTGATTTGGCTTCGAGAGAATGTGTTGAGGTTGGATATTGTGATATGTTGGGTGTTGTGAGAATGTTTTGAGGTCGGGTATTATGATTAGTTGGGATATTGACATTCTCTATGCAAAAATTAAAACACCGCGGGAGACAATGAGAGATGATGTCTAGGCTGTTTTGTTGCTGATAAACTTTGTAATCCAGTGGAAGTCATGGGTTCTGAGGTTTACACTTCAGAGATTGACTCTGAAGGAACTCGTTGCTCAAGAAAAGATGAGTTACAGTCAAGATGAGCTAAGTTCACCCTGAATACAAGCTCAACAGTTGTATGAAACAAACTCATGCATATGCTGCTGCAGGATAGAAATTTTGAGGTTCATAGGACTGTCCAATGTTAGAACTTTATGACCAACTGAGAAACGGTCAATTTTTATGATTCTGCACTCCTTGGACTGAGTAGCCTGGCAAGGAAAGGTTGCACAATGCAATGATGCAAGATGAAGAGTAGGGCTGCCAGTCCCACAAGCTGGGCCACTGCTAAGTAGATTTGGCGGAACAAGGAGTTGGGTCTAGTGACATCTCAATAGAGAGGTTTGCACTGGTTGTAGTATTCCATCCAATTCATGTCCATGCCCAGAACAGATTGACCCTTGGAACTTCTGGTGGAGGAGAATTGGTGATTGGAAATAAGAGATCGCATTGTCCCTCCACTGCCTTCCCCAAGAACTTTTTTCATCTTGAGTATTGACGAACAGCTTGGAAAGAAATTCGCAATCAGTATTTAGATTGCGACCAGTATTCAGCGATGGCGGAAATATATTCACGTGGTCGGATCCGCAGAAAGTACACATATTGTCCTTCAGCTTGAAAGTGCGGCTTAGGTACTTAGGATCGATGGGATTGTGCCATCGCATGCATAGGTGAAGCCTATCAAGTTGTTTGCATCGTACTCGTAGATGGGATCTCCACGCGTGTTGTTGATGATGAAAAAGTGTGTGAATTCCGTCCCGCTGATGGTTGTCGTGGTGCAGGGGCACGAGACGACATGACGCTTGTGGGAGTCGACCGGGAATGCCGACTCCTCCACAGTGAGTCCATACGACGCCAATTCGTTGAAATGCGTCTTGATGGCGTAGTCTTCACCCCAATGCTTCAGGTATATGCGATCCGTCCTGGTGTTAGGCGTGAGAAACAAGAAGATGTACGTACAACCAACCGCTACTAGATGCACAACCAAGGTAATCCACTCCAAAAGCGTAAGGAATGCCCGCCAAAAGCCCGCGCATCCAGCAAAATCTTCGGATTTGCGCCTGCCATGCATTGACCCAGATTGCACAAGAAACATCATTAGACGAAAAAAGTCACAGTGCACATTATAGACAAGAACCACCCGGCAACAGTGCAGGCAAGTGTAGTCCCTCAACAGTTTCCAGTGAAAGTCCACTAGACTTCTCGACATGGTGATATTGCTAAACCAAAAGCAATTGCGGCCATGATCTTCCGAGTCCCCATCAAACTTTAGGTATCTCTTCCACCCATCTGAGCGAGAAACAGACTTACTTATCATGGGAAGAGTTGTTGGCAGTCACTAGTAGTGTGGCGAAGTAGTGCACTACGCGTTCACAATACCCGGCGCCTGCAGCGCTCTTGCTGCTGCCGTACTCCTCCTTCGACGGCTCCACCAGTTTACAACTCATGCCCATATTCTCAGCAACGTCTATAATTCGCTCACAAAACGTTCTGGAGGGCCGGCAAAACTCTCCCACCAACTTTTGCCTACAATCTATCACCACCCACAACAGCAAGACGACTTTAATATTAGTATCATCATTTTCCAATAGTTTGTCACAACACATACATTGCTAGACTCTAGCTCATGCATGTACTGCTTTAAATATTGATGATTGAAATATCTAGATCCAGGATGTCCACATGAAATCGCTCGGTTCGATCGAGGACCTAAACATTACTCTAACGAAATTGTTTACCATAACGAAACTGGCATTGCGACAAGCAAAAAGACCGCATATACCTGTACAATTTTTATGTTGCTGCGAAAAGCTTAATTACACTGCTTTATTAAGCTCAGAGATTGAAGCTCTCTATACCACACTAATCTTATGACTTCTGGTGATGTAATAATATTTTATCAAATGAATATTTTGGTGGCCATTCATGAGTCGTCGACATTCAGTTACAGCTAACTGTGACTTACAAGAGGGTTTCAAAACCGAATCTGCAACTCCTGAAAGAAGTGATGTTTAGCTGCAAGTCAAGCTGGGCGGAGCTACTTTATTACGCTACAACATTAGTCGGACCCCTGCATCCGCCGCTGCAGATGATCTGCGGGACAGGGCCAGGTGCAACAGACAGAGACAAGAAGCTGGTTGAAGAGCTTGGCAGGCGATAAATAGTATGTATGGGCAGACAGCTCCCAACTATTATGAGCGCCGGAAGGTGTAATAGAAAATGCAACTCTCGTGGGCCGCTTAACTTCCAAAAAGAATTGCAGATCTCACTACTGCCTACCAAACAAACCATCACTAGCGCCGAAATTAGGCCTTCCGGCAGATCGCATATTACCGAAATCCGCATGCGGCCTGTCCTCGTCTAAATGGGTACGCTTCCACGGCCACGGCCCACTTGCGGACCTGGCACCGTGTCCAGGATTAACCTGCGTTGGGGAACAGAATGTCCCGGTATAGGACCCAGTGGATAAGAACTAAACAACCCACTTCTTGTCAGATTAATAGGCTAGGCTGGGCAGTCACAAAGGGGATGAATTCAACGAGAGTTTTTAAAAGTGGATCAGGACCCTCCTCCAACATGATTTATACATAACTCTGACACTAAAGAGGACCTCCGCGCTCTGAATGGCTATCAGGTCACCAGTTATAACCAGTGTTGTGCGGTTATTTGAATTTAGAAGGAACCCTCAGTTCGAGTTTTTAGATTATTTGAGAATCAGAAAACCGCCTGTTCTAGTTCTTTGAAAAAAAACGTAATCAAAGAACCCCCAATGGATTATGTTTCTTTGGAAAAAATCATAATCAAAGGAACCATTAGTCCCTTGATCATTTCAAAAACCCTAAGACCTCATGGTTTTAATAAAGGAACCGGCAAAAACTGGTGGTTTTATCCAGTCTATTATTTGATTTTTCCCAAAAGCTCAGAAGCATGGTTACATACTGCCTATAACTGGGTCTTTTGATTTTTTGAGAACTGTGGTTATGAATCTGAAGAACCACCTTGATAACCATCAGGGATCTAGATCTGTTATGGTTTTTAAGGACCACCCAGCGCTAGTTACAACAGAAAACTTTTAAATTCCTTGCAATTGCCCTGCTGCAGCAGAATACATTATCCTTCTGTTTTGACTAGAACAAGCTACCATGTCTATTTAAGGTAGAATCAAACAAAACCAAGTGCTTTTAACACATAACTTGTCAAATAAAATAAATTGGGTACTACATGGTACATGTGGGTATGATAAGTTATAGGTCCACAATGTAATTCAGTAAACCTACTTACATGAGTAGCAACAGAAAATTGATGGATGTAGGACACAATAACTTATAAAAAATAGGAACATAAAGCAGAATTGAGAATAGTAGACACTGATGCGCATTACATACTATTCAAATCATTTGTCATGTACTCTTAGCATGCAATAGACTTTCCCCTACAGAATTTGCTTCCACAAGAACAATCAAAAGTTGGGATAGGGTATGATGAATCTTTGAAGTCAATTTTGTAGTCCCACTTAAGTTCTTCTCCAATGAACACATGTCTGGTTGTAAAAAGAACAACCCATAATTCACATAGTCATGGTATTAGATAAGATAACTAAGGTCATTAGGTAAATTTGAAGAAATGAAAACAAATTAGAATGTAAGGGTAAGGTTGTACATGGTAGTAGTGCAAGTTGTCAATTTCAATCTCAACACTTGCATGTCCAGTAAGTTTGCATCTTCACATCTATGGTTTAGGAATTGGGCAATGTTTTCCATATGTGTAACATCCAAGCACAAGGCCTTATCATCTTCAATTGTTGCCTCAAGTGCCCAGTCTCCATCCAAAGGTGGTGCATAATTCTCTCCCTTTTTTCCATCAACCAAACACTTGTCCAACACACCTTCCAAACATCAAATCATACTAATTAGATTCCCACGAGATCTATACCATTAGAACAGAAAAGGGATGGAAACAAACCACAACTTGAGGTTGTTTAGCTTCACCATGAGATCCATATCCATGTTGCATTCAAAGTTGTTTATTCCTTTAGCTTCCAAAAAAGACTCAACCAAACAAGAGATCATGTCAACATCATCTTAGTTGATTTAATCTCCACACACCATCCAAACAGTATTGCATTCAAATATTGAAGAAATAAAACTTTTGGGTAGGATTTTTCTACTGTTAGATTTATTGGGTGTGTTGAGTGATGAATGTTTTGGTGTTTTTCTTAATACCCCTTGTTGATTTATTATCCCTCAATTCAAATTGTTAATACATGCAAAATTACAATACCTATAGCCTATGTTGCATTCCCCATTGGACCAGGCGATTTTCATAATTCATTGTGCAACCACAATTGTAGCATTCCTTGATGAAGGGTCTCACCTCATGGCCAACACATTCTGTTGCATCTCCTTTATGAAGACATATCTCCAAGAACTACAGTACATGACAAGCACATTTGTGCTTATATACTATGCAATAATCCAATACATAATGTACAATTCGTATATAACCTTAATTCAAAATGTTGATTATTACAACAGATAACATTTATTTTACAAATGTACATACGACTTAACATTTTATATACAATAAAAGTAAGTCAGACATTATGGATGTGGTTAAATTACCTAGTCAATGTACATCTTCTTTAGAAGTCCCTTGTTGCAATAGGCAAAGTCCCCACCTGATCTTTATTTGGTGCATACACAACCTAGAGGGAAAGCAAAGCAATCTTTGCCACAACTAAAACACCCATCATCCTGATCTGTAGAGTACTTAGCTTGGGTGGAAGCAGATATTTTGTAGATATTTGTAGATATGTACTAAGAATAGGTGGGCAAATGTGGCTCAGTTGAATGCCATGCAATTATAATTGGCATTAACACTAATCCTTGGCTCATATTGCTGGGATTAAGGCCAGGCCTGAATTCTCCAACTATTGGAGGCTTCACCACCTGTTGATGCTACAATCAGTCCCAATACAAAGAATTTGCTAGACAAAAGCTTGAAAAAATGACAATAAACAAACCATAGGAATTTTTACCCTATTAAATATAAAAATACATAGGATAAATTTTATGTTTTTTGAACAATTGATTGAATGATTCATGGTCAGAACTTGGTTTAAGATGAACCCACTTGAAAGACAAGTACAACTTGCACCTGAACACACCAAAACATATCTGAAAGTAGAAAATGTAAATAGTGTATTCCAAGAAATACATAACAAAAAGCAAGGCAAATAAATTTGAATAAAGTCATAGTAAAAGTTTTTTGAGTCATCTCATTTGAGGTGATGACAAAGGAGTACAATTTACAATCCATCCCAATTCTATACGTGTGGATTGTTGATAAACTAGAATTAGACTTATGTTACAAACTACTTTTTTTTTTAAAGCTGCATCCCCAATGCCAAGCTCAATCAACACCTACACTGGAAACTACAATATTTTAAAAAACAATAGATGACTCTAGAAAAGTCATCAATGTGTTACACAGAATGGCACCTAATGGTTACAGACCTTAAAGGCGGCTGGGTTTTGTGGCTTGAAAAGGCGTCGCATTGAAAGAGTGTTGATTTGATTTTAACTAACTAGGGTGTGAAAAATTGTGGGTTCGCCCATTCGTGATGGTTCAGGGGTACGGCCCCTATTTTTGTACCACTAAGGTACCGGATATAAATCCCTAGTGAGAAGGTGAAAACCCTATCCCATCCTACACATCCATAGGCCCTGACTTATAGGGTATGCTTGTTGGTCAGGTATGCTTTTGTGTTAAGAAAAACTTTAGCCTTGCGTAGCAAGGCACTACCAATGAAAATCAATTGATTAATTGCTGAAAAAAAAATTAATTTTGCAAAAGAAATGTTTCATTCAAATGAAAATTTTGAATAACATTAAGCGAAATTTTGATATAATTTAATTCAGATTTAATTGAACTGAATTCAATTTTTTTTAATTAAATTCAAATACTTTGAATTTATTTCAATTCAATTTAACAATTGAATTACGATTCAATTGAATGGAATTCAAATTTCATTTTTAAGATGAGAGAAAATTTTGTTAAAAATATTGAAAATCTACTCATGACTATGATATTAAGCATTTTTTTTTAAAAACTCTGCAAAACAACCCTTCCATGCTTCTTTATTTGAGAGTGAGATAAACAAATTTCAATTTGAAATCATTCAGATAATGATGGGTACTTATGGAATTCTAAAGTTATCCTACCTAAATCATCTCTGATAAATCGTCAACCCCAGAATGAAATTTAAAAATAACGCCAGGTTTAGGGTTACCAGAGTGTTGGTTGTTCTGGGTTTGCTTTTGCGTTTTGGCAGTTGTGTATGATGCGGGTGACTAAAGACGAAAACTCCAATTTTAGGATCTGGGAAGCGCGGGAGGTTGCTGCACAATTAAGGATGGCTATCTTGAATCCAATATGGGCTGTGTGGTTGTGAAAGGGGTGTGCAAATAAGATGGCAAGGCGAAGAAGTGGTCTTACGAAGAAGATTGAAGGAACTCCAAGGGAGAATTTTCTAGATCTTTCTATTGGTCTTCGTTTTCTGGCTTAGACACGTGTAGACAGTGAGTGCAAGTTTTCTACAATTTCGCTGCGCAACTATTTGTGGACACATGTCTGTACCACCTCTGTGTACTAAAAACAAGTGAGAATGGCGTCATGGATAGGATGAAATCATTGAAAAAGTCAGAGCTCAGTTAAGGATACAATGTGTGTATGTTTCAGGATTTGCATTGGAAATTGTTGGTAGATTGTGTACAAGGAAGTGACATAGGGGTCACATCGTGTGTTTGTATATGTTATGCAATCGGGAAATTACAGTAGGAGAGGCTCAAGATAGATGGTATTGTTCTCGGTGTGGTGTGGTGTGTTTGTTTTAGTAGGTTTGCATTTTGTGCGTTGTGAATGCTTTTGCAGAAGGGTTGCAGACAGATATTCGCATGTGTGAGATTTCTGAGAATTATGTGTACTGTTGTACGCAAGTTTTTCCTGCAAAATTGAAGTAGCAGAACTGTGAAAACAGCAAATGTTGCAAAATTTCATGAGTGTACATTAAATAGTTTTACCTCTGAGAATTTGGGGAATAGGTAGGAAGTCAGGGTTTGAATTGTCAATAGAGAATTGGAGGTGCGCATGTGACTCCTCGTGTGGGTAGATCTGATGTTTTATTGCATTTCAGACTGTGTTGTAGTTGATGGAGGGGGTTTAGAAATTCTCTCGAGCCTGCAAGACCGACTAGAGTAAGACGACCCAAGCATGACTTGACTTGAGGTTCATAGTGTGCAATTTGTGATCCAGTTAGATATTTATGCAGAGATGGTATCCAGTTAGACATTTAAGCATAGATGTGATCCAGTTGCTGATTCAAGGATCAGCAAACAGGAAAGTGGCAGCCAAATATATGTGCTTTGGTCATCTTAATCTGGTTGATCTTGCTAGCTTGGAGACGTAATTGTATGATCTGATGGATCTTGCTTCTCCATCTGGCTGGAGTTGAAGCTTTGTACAAAGGTTGCTATCTTGTATCCCAAGGGTTGGCCTAATGAGGGTATGGCATTGATCACAGCCAAAGTGAAATGGAGCTGAGGGAGAGCACATGAAGGAAGCAGCAAATGTTAACAATTCTTTGTCCAATCTGGGGTTAGGTTTTGTCTTATATGTTTCTTGTGTAATTGTTTGTTGTGGCAAATTGTTGAACCCTGTCATTGTTTGGCTTTATATTGCGAGTTGGTCTTCATAAACTTTGTGCATGTTGCCAATGGAAAGCAACAGCATGTTCCGGCATGTTCCTTATCACAGATCTTAGCTCAGTTTCCTCTTGCCCTTGGGTCCAGGCATAAATGAATTGCTCCCAGGGCTTTACACTACACATATGGTGCAAGTGCAAGTCATTTCACAAACAGTTTTGAAATTTTCAGATATATTCTGCTTGGTAGGGTGGAAATGCTGAAGACATAGATCAGGCCCTGGAGGTCACAAGATGTTTTTCAAAGAGACTCTTCACCCTTTTACTTAAAAGCCTGCAAGAAGTTGGGCTGGAACTTTATCCCTCTTGTGAGCACAGAAGATAAAGATTCAGTGCTTGTCCTTCTTCCAAGAAACCTTACACAATTGCTCTAGAATAATAAAACAGACAATATTTTTTATTCTGGCTTTGAATCAGAGATTGCCAACTCAGTTTGTTCATTGTTGTAAATGCAATGTTGTTCTACACTGCCTGATTGAGAACTAAGAAAGGTTTGCAACAAGACTTAATTTCACAACACTTGATTTCTTCTCATTTCTTCAAAATGACCTCTTCAAAATGGGAATTGCTGTGATGTTCATTGGAAGACACTTCATTACCCCTCCAGAGTGATGGAACCTTCACAGATGCTTGCAGCTTTTGCTTCTCCAAAATAGAGAAGACTCTATTGGCACACAGCTTTCATCATTCAAAAACACAACTCATGCAACAACTTTCACTTTGGACTAGTGGAGCCCAGCACCTTTCAAAATGAAGGCTTTGTTTTGACTACCAATTTGTATCATTCAAAAATACAACCGATGGAAGACTTTCACTTTTGACTAGTGAGGCACATCTTTCAAAATGAAGATTTTGCGTCCACTAACTGGTGCATGCAAGCATTCCATCAAAGTTGGAGTTTGGAATGAACTTTCAATTTCCGATGCAACATCACATCGCTAACTAAGTGAGGCAAGCAAGTGACTTGAAAATAGACTTCACATAAACATCCACTCCAAGAGATTTTTAAGTTGGAATTTGGAAAGCACTTCCAATTTCCAGTGCAACATCACATCACTGAGTAAGTAAAGGCGAGGAAAATACTTGAAAATGGACATTTCTTATACATCCATTCATGTTGGAAAACACATGGAAAATCTTTCGAAGTGATTGATAAATTAGTGTTAACCCTGGAAGCTAATACGTTTTGATTAGTGGTAAGTGCAATCGGAAGTCGTCTATCTGCCCTCCCTCTCTGCTCCCCCAGAGACACGACTGACTCCAGAAGAGAAACCCTTGCTGCAATCATGCAGACATTGCTTGTGACATTGCTTATCCGCGAGAATCTCTAGTTAGTAGTTAGTAATTACATCCGGATAAGACTTTCCCTACCTAAAATTGCAATGGTTTGGAATTGATCTGTTGCGATTTATGTAAACACGCATGTCGTTGACAGTTTGAAACATGAATTGGTGAACTTTGCCGTCGATAGATCAATCAATATCTTCGCTTTAGTGTGTCACTCGTTGCATTTCTCGGGATCGGAAACGGAAGGACGAAGGAAGACGAAGAAATTTGACGACAACGACTAAGTCTTTGTGTGTATGTGTTTTTCTTTTGGCTTACCTATACTTCAGAGACTTGAGATCATCCTTGTTACAAACATCGAGTTTCTTTTGTTCGTACCTGCTGTTTGCGGTTGTGAAGGCTCTCTGAAGATGGACGTGTTCAGGAAGAAACCGGATCCCAAAGGTATGTGGTAAAGAATCTGCAGAGAACTACGAAGGTTGGCTTCCAAATAGGTACATGAAAGACAGGCGATCAATGATTAGGTCTTCTTCTTCTTCTTAGGTTGTGCTGTTGTTGATGAGAATATGTTGTTCATGTGAACAGAGGCACTGCGGGCAAGCAAGCGGGAGATGTCTGTTGCTACAAGAGGTGAATTCTTGAAGAAGGCTTGTTTTTTTTATTCTATGTGCAATGCAAAACTCTGCTGGAGTGCCACTACTGAGATTGCTGGTCGATGGTTTGTTTCTCTGACAGGAATCGAACGAGAGGTTGGATCATTGCAATTAGAGGTACGGACAATTGAAACCCTCTTCAAAACATAGACAATAAAGAAGGAAATACTGCAAAATGATGGACTACAAATGTGTCTTTTGCGACCAGAAAGGGATCTGCAAAAATTGTTTTCAAAGTAAACACAGAGATTACTAGCTTTATAATTCATTTTCAACTGATTCTTGCCTTGTCCATCATGATTACAGGAGAAGAAACTCGTTGCAGAGATAAAGAAGACAGCAAAAACTGGGAATGAGGTATGCTCTTCTGCTGCTTTAACATGTACCCTCTCTGATCCCAAACTCCTTGTTCACAACTGATTCATTGTTTAGCCTCTGCCAAAGAGATTCACAACAGGAATCCTAGTTGTATGTATACCTTCTGTATTCCAGTTTTTTCAGTGTCGGTAAGGACATAAGCTGATGGGGTGCAGGCAGCAACAAAAATACTGGCTGTACAGTTGATTCGATTACGCCAGCAGATTACCAAACTACAAGGTAGCCGGGCACAGCTGCGTGGCGTGGCTACTCATACAAAGGTAAGGGCAGGAAAGCAAGAACATAGAAAACCTGGGATATTGCAATGATTGCAGTTGTGATTGCTCAATCTTGGTCCAGCTAGAAAGGGGGAGCAAGTTTCTCCATCGTCTAATACTGGGTTGAAGAAACAGGCTATGCATGCAACAACAACTGTGGCAGGTGCCATGAAAGGAGCAACAAAGGTGATGACCGCTGTTAACCAGGTAAGACTATTTTTGGATTTGAACTCATGCTACTTGCTATTGCCTCAGGAATTATGCCTGTACTTCACCTTGTACATGAAGGCTGTCAAGAGATGGGGAGGGCATCATGTTCACTCTGTGTTTTGCTGCTCTATAGGGTTAGGAGTACATCTTCTTTTGTTTTCTTGTTCAATGATTATTTCACTGTGGTTGGGAAACTCTGTGGTACCAATGATGTGGAGCAGCAAATGGATCCTGCAAAACAAATCAAAGTGATGCAAGATTTTCAAAAACATTCAGCACAGATGGATATGACGGTTAGTATACAAACTGGTTTCTTGATCCAGCTCCAGATGTAATGTCCATGCAATGGAATCTTTTGCAGCATCATCTGCTGGAGGTTCCTATCTTTGTTTTGATTCTTTTCAGAGTCCTTGATACTGGCAGACAGAGATGATTTCGGATTCTATTGATGGTGCTTTGGATGATGACGAGTTGGAGGATGAAACAGATGACCTCACCAATCAGGTAGCTCAAGTGATTGTAATGTTTAACACAACTGTTTAAGAGATGTGTAAATTGCCTGTTGTAGGTCATATGCTACCCAAATGCAAATCCAATCTTAGCTGGTTTCTCATGATATTATGGGTGTCAATGCAGGTTCTTGATGAAATCGGAATTGATGTTGCAGCTCAAGTAAGACTTTCTTGCCTTTCAGGGTTCGACAAGTAGCTTAATGTTTCAGAAAACAGTGCTCAAACCTTCAGTTTTTCAACTTATCTATTCTCAGCTGTGAGCAAGAAGGGTCCAGGTATATTGAAGATCAACTATGATCAGCTCAGTTAAGACAAATCTTGAATCGAGCCAGACTCTGAACTTCTGAAATGAGAAGACTGAATGTGTGTTGTGGTTTGAGTCATTCTGCAGATGTCTTCTGCCCCCAAGGGCAAGATTGGTAGGAAGACCAGGGCTGAAGATGCTGGAAGGTAAATTTCTATTTCCTCTTTTGAGATATTTGCTTCAAGATGAGCTCCAGATTGTATGCAAGACATGTTTTGATGGAAGATATTTTTATGTGGATCATTTGAGTTGCTTGTTGAGTAGAGTAGCTCACTGACACTTCTTTTTTTCAAATGCAAGATCCTAGCAGACTCCTTTTTGGTTCTTTGTCCTATTGGAGATCAACACAAAATATTTTCTTGTGTTTGAGATGCTCATTGAAACATTGCAGGGAAGACCTATGATTTTATCCATCCTCTCTTGATGCCAAAAACCATTAATCCCAACATAAATTTTTGCCTCAAAACAGATGATAAACCTCAAATGAGAACTGCCAAAATCTGTAGTGACCACCAAGAGATGTGAATCTAACTTTGGTTTCCTTTCTGCATTTGGCATCGAGCGTGTGACACTGTGACTAGAACTTTATTCAAATTCTGATGAGAGTGTCTTGTTAATGTTGGGTTTTGGGAACAGCTCGGGAGTGGATGATTTGGAGCAAAGAATGTCAACCCTGCGTAACAGTTAGCTTTCCACAAGAGTCCACCCTGCATGACAGCTTGCCTTGCACAATGCTGCTATTCACAGGAATCCCTTCCTCAAGGACTAACACAAGGTATTTTGTGCATAATATAATTGAAACCCAAATTATTTTGGAATTTTCTACATTATGACTCTTTACTTTCCTGACCTCTTGATGACAAATTCAGGGTGCACCTATGCAGTGATGCATCTAGGATTCTTGAGGTGTTAAAAGCTGTGACAACTCCAAGTCTGCTTCTTGTTATGTTATGTATAGTTTGCCACCATACCAGTAAAATCTGCCTTTATTTCAGTGGAACTAGATGGTTACAAGTCCAATCATGTGTGTTAATTTTCCTGGTTGACTGACATCCACTTTGATCTACAAAGAGATGCTATATGTTTGTTCCATGTTGATCACAAATTGTGAAATACTAGTCACTAGTTGTGACCAATTGGAAACATTTGGTGCATCAGCAGGGTGCCTCAGCATCAGCAACAACCTCTTTACATCCCTTACAACAGTAGGTGCCTTTTCACTATAATGAAACTTTGTCTGATGTGTGGATGTGCAGTTCTTCTTTCCATATTTCATCCTCGTACTGGTCTGTTTTCTAGTTTACACTAATCCCAAAGCAAGCAGTGGAGAAACCATTTCTTAGTCAACAGTACTTCATCCCTAGCTTAGGAATTTTTTCCCAATGCTAAAAGGCTAAAATGTTTTATGAGAGCCTGTCAATGAGTGATTGAAATGCTGCATGGTTACATATATTTCATCTGGGTTTTCAGATTGCCAAAAGGTATGGATGAAGATGAGTTCATGCATAAGCTAGTAAAAAGGCACCATTGGATAAGTAAATAGCTGATTTCCCCAATTCTTGCTTTTGAACCCCTGATAGGTTTATAAAGATCTCATGCCTCAGAAATTTTAGCAAATTTTTTACATGTTTAGAATTGAGGCTAGAAAATTGAGGCAATCTGAGTGCTATTTCATCCCATGGCCACCATTCAACTACACACTGACATCACAGAACATGATATACTAGAGCACATACATTCCTTCAATTTTGAATTTTATTGTAAATTCATGTGCTAATTGTAACACCATTCAATGAAATCAGCTAATATTTGCCCACAGGCAAGGAGGTCAAAAGAGTAGTCCCAAGTAGTGACAAGCAGCACAGAACATTCATGAGAATACAACAACACTGAAGTGCTTTGAACTGCTATCTTATTGCTTCGATGTTACATCCTCACATGTAAGGTTCGTGTGAACACAACACTAAAGCACATTCAACTGTTATCTCACTACTCTGATGTTGCATCCTCACATGGAGCATTCATGAGAACGCAACACTAAAGCACATTGAACTGTTCTCTCAGTGATTGGATGATGAAAATAATGGCAGCATAAAATGGAAAGCCTTGAACTTCATAAGGGTGTATCATGGAGTGATTAAAAGGGGGTTGTAAGAATCATCTCCACTCTTTATGGGAACACCTTAACTATATTAACCCTTAAGATCAATCCTCAAGAGTGTAAACCCTTTTTATACCCATTTTATGTGTACTCAAAACTGTTGTTAGAAATCTGCCCTGATCCACACATCCACAAATTGGATTACAAAACCAGTCATCTGATTCAAAGCTTACAAGCTGAGAAGTCATAGTTAAAATTTCCACCATAATCAAGCAAGGGATGATGAGATAGCAAATTCATATTGAGCTTATGTGGCACCAGGCACTTGTTCTCCACAAGTGGATCCAACGTTTCACTGGCCAAAAGAGGACTCAAAACATTCACAATACCAATTTAGGTACTCACAAAAGAAAATTCAAGGCAAAATGTGATTCTTCAAGTAAGATTGAACCTTAAAATTTCCAGAATGTGAATGTGAGGAACTTTGACAATGAGTAGCAACTTCAATGGGATGCTAGGCTAATCCTAGTGCTAGAAGTCTTGGATCACCTCCTAAATGAGATTTCAGAGTTACCTACCTACTACAAACTTGCAGGGAGGTTGCACTTCTTGAGACTTGAACTACTGAACCCAACTCCCCACAAGAGTACACAGATGAAAGGCCAAATCTACAGGGGAATGATTGGTCAGCAAACCATCTAGTAGCACTCTGAAAATCCCATGCAACCCCATAAAAAAGGAAAATATTTAGATTTGCATTGTCCACATCCAAATTTTCCACTGTTGACAATTAAAGAATTACAGTGTGTTTCACTTTTTAAGTAGACTTAGTAGAATTTGTAACTTTGTTTTTAAAGTCTTTGAAAGAGATATTTGACAAATTTCTCAAATAAATTCCGTTTAGTTCTTTTCATCACCAAATCAACAAGATTCATGAACTTGTACCATCATTGATGGCTTTTCGAAAGAATTCCATTTCCAGTATTAAGGAATTCACATAAAAATTGAAAGTATTTTTTTTCCTTTTGTGGTGAGAATTGTCATATTCAAAGTTGAGTGGTCTTTTGCACAACAATCACGTTTGACAATTGCCAAACTATTTTCTTGAATCTTTTTTTTATATATTATTGTTATGCACTCCATTCATACTAACTCAAGTCTTGAAAGAATTGAGAATAAATCAGATGCCATAAATCCCATCTTGTTCAAGGAAATCTTTTTAAGCCACTTCAAACATGGGATGAGGAGCCATTCCAAGGTTTTATGATGATATTGAGATTATGTTGGTGGCTTAGACACTAATTATATTAGGTGCTTAACAGTTGTTGTGTACTATGTTGTCGTTGGTCCAGCAGTTTCTACCAGGTTCTCTTCGAGGGCTTCATTTCTGCACCATTGTTCTTTGGATTTGGGTTATAAGGATACTGCACTTGGGTGACCAGGGGTATTTGGTGGGTGAAGAATGCACCTAGTGTGTTCCCCAAGTTCCCACATGCTCATCCAAGCTTTTCTAAACAGCACTCTATTTTATCCTATTTTGTATCAAACAAGGAAACCTACCACCTCTTTCCATGCCAGGTATTTGAAATGATGGGTGACAAGAGGTCCTTCTAATGTACAAGAGGTGATGATCCATTTCTTGTAAAATCCAGTTGTGAGTATTGTCATCTTTGCAAAGCACATCCCCTATAGTCTTAAACACCCCCAAGTCTGATTGGTGCAGTGTATCTACATGGATGTACTCATATAGGCATCGTAGATCACTCTCACCTCCATTGAAACCCCATAACACACACTGCAAATACAATTTCTCTTTTAGTCATGTTAGTCTTCTTCCAAGTTATGTGAATAGTCTTTGCACAAGGAGAGCTATGGATATGCATAAGTCATGAAGCTCATGAATGGCAATCTTTTTGCAGCTCATTGTTTGTTTTTTATTATGTGCAACAAAAAGACACAAATATAGAGAGATTTTCACACACCTCAACTAGATGTAAAGAATGTTGTTTCGAAATCTCAATAGCTTGAATCAATGAGTTTGCTTCAATCATTGTTTTGAACAATGTTTTTCATTTGTGTTTCGGAACAATAGATGAGTGGCTACATAGTATCATTAAGATTTTCTTTGTCACAAAGGCACAAACTACAAGGCCATTGGCATAAATTTGTATCATAGGTCCTTATTATCTATATGGCCACCAAATGAAGCAAGTTAACACAAGCAATGTCTAGGAAACTTAAGTTGTGTTATTGTCCCAAAATGCAATTTTGACAACAATTACCATTTTCAAATCAACAAACATGAGGCTAGTTTTGTACTTACAACAATACCTATTGTAGTACTATGATTAAAACGAATTGAATCTTCAATTGATTCCTTGTGAACAAGTGGGAGCTACAATTAAACATTGTTTACAACACCAAAGAAGAAAAATCAACAATCCAATTTAACCAAAACCCAAAACCTCCCCGAGATCCAAGACTTTGTTCAATTGAATTTTTTTTATAAAAAAAACACCCAACAAAAAAAATCAAATTGAAATTCTATTCTATTATATATGTATATTATTTATCAACTATATTATAAAAGAAGTTATCCAATGCTCTTAAAGCTTGTTATAGTTTGGGTGTAGCAACAAGCAGACTAGCTAGAAATTCCATCAACAAAAATCATGTAATCTAACTTGAGATTGTTGATTCTTTGTGTAACAAATTAAGAGCTCTAGAATACTATTGCTTTTAGATCTAAAGAGATGTTTGTATAGAAAAATGGCATTTGGCAACAAGCTTGGGAGATTTAAATAGTGTTGTTGAAAAAGATTTGGAGCCCAAAATAATATCAACTTGATTATTTAATTTACATTGAGGTAGAAAATGTATGTACCTTACAACCCTCTAGGTGATCGCATACATTTATGCAAACAATAATGGAAACACAAATTGTTCGTTTCCAAAAGGATCAATCATTGTGCTACCTCTGCACACCCACACCCAAGATTTCAATTAGTCACATCTCATTTTGATAGAATATGAACACAAACAAATTAATAGCTCACATCAAATCTAACTAACTTGAAACTTAACCGTTTCAATGGTTTTAATATTTTCCTCAAACACTCATGAAAAATGTGTGATCTCTATTGATGGGAAGGAATATTTGATGTCGAAATCACATGCAATACAACTAACAACATGTGGCCCTCTTTTTAAGATCGCAGCTCACAAGCTATGTTTCCCAATGACAACACAAAAGGATAGCTAGTCACCTTCCCATTGTTTGATAGAGAGGTCACATTGTTATAAAAGATTAAGGGGTGATGACACCTCCAAGACAATTAATGTAATCGTGCTTGATCACCACCATCTGTCGATGTCTAGGGTTGAAAATGTTGGTGGTTGTTGGTTGTATATTGGTTTTGGACCAAAATCAAAGCCATCATTATTTATAGGGCTATAAAAAGTTGTAGAAACAACCACTACAAGATCCTTGTAATAAACAGTGTGTGGAAATGGATCTTCTACTCTTGGTTGTACCACATATTCTAACCAACCATCTTGTCTATGGTACATGTCAACATCATAAGTCTCACAATTTGCTATTGACCTTATTTTCGATTAATTCAAGTGAAATGACTTGTGGAATAGCACTTTCCATAATAAATTGGTGATAACACGCTCAAATAGTCCCATTCCATTCCTACATGTGATCTAATCCGATGTAAAATAGCAAATGTGGAATCATAAGGTTTTTCCTCATTAAGATGTGGAAAAAGGTTGCTACCAATAACATGTTCCAAAAATGTGGGAGAATTTGGGGCATCCTCAAATACATGAACATGCTCACCATCCTTATGAACATCTTCAACATGTCTTCTAATGTTGATTGTTGTGTTTTTCTTTCATTAGTTGTTTTGCAAGACACACCCCTTCTAGTGGTTTTTCAAGTTGGATTGAATCTTGAAATTAATGGCTCCATAAAGGTTGCAATTGTAAAATGCCATCTTCAGTATATTAGACACTAAATCAGAAGTCAACAAGGTGAAACCTTAAATATATTCTTGTAATTTTCAAAACAAGATTAGCCAATCAAGACCAAGAAAGGAAACATCAAAGCTCATAGGTCACCCACATCATTAGAAGCATAATTCAAAGTCTCCTTAGGGTAAAAACATATAAAAGAGATGATGTTAAAGCACCTACAAATTTGATGATCACACTTTATGACCAAGTTTATAGATTTGATAAATTGCCATGTGGATGACTTTCAATCCTTAACATGTAGCCATTTTGCAACTTGTTTAACTATGACAATGGCACTCCAAGCTACAAGATTTAACTACTATTGTGACTTGGTTTCTTCTTTTAAAGATTGTTTGCCCTTGTAGCCCCACAACATTTTTAAACATAATAGTTAGGTCCTAATTGAAAGTTTTATCTTCCAATTTCATGAGATTAAATGTTGCAAATCATATAGTTGAATTTGCTCATAACTTTCTTACATAATTGAGATTGAAAGATTACATGGTGAAGGTGTGCACCTAGGTGTGCTACACAACAATATATCACATTATGTATGAACACAAACAAGAATTTCAATTCTTATGAACCTTAGTGAAAGAAATAATGGAGATTGTTGTTGTTACATATTACTATCATCTCTATGTATAATATTTTTATCCAACCAAAAAGAAAGGAAACATCAAATTTCATAGGTTCAACAAAATAAGAGAGTTAACCTCTTTGTTCAATCTCCCTTGGGTAGAAATTAGCACCATGTAGTTTACAAATTGGAAATCCAACCTTGTACAATACTCCTACCCAATTAAGAGCATCTTTTTGTATTGGACTCTTTGCTACTTGGATTGTAGAGTCTATAGTTGTCAAGTAAACATGGTTTTCATCCAAAAAAGACCTATAAACAATTGTCACCAAAACTTACATATATATGCAAAGTTAGGGTGAAGGGGATTATGTCTAAGCTTTAAATGGTACTAAAATTAATTACTAACAACCATTGAACTGAAATAAAATTGATCAGTGAGACCTTAAAATAATCTCTGGTCATGGAACTAAAAGATAAATAATTCTAATAAGAGATTGCAAGGTACCATGGCTCTTATTGATCTATAATAACTTGCAAAATTGAGTTTGTTACATTTGAAATTCCATGTTTGTTTTTCAAGCCATAACTTGAATGTTGGGTTTGTTGCCCACTTTTGCTCTCATAAACACCTTAACTAGTCAAAGAATTTCTTTCTACATATGGGTGTGAATATGCATCTAAAAGTCAAAAACCATGTCAGATAGTGGTGAAAATTGTGAACTTTTTTACATTTTTTTTTTCTTGACATTTTAAATTTATGTTAATATTTCCAAGTTGTGTTAAATAACTAATATGAACATTGAGGAATTCATACTAAAAATTTATTAAATTAAATATTGGGTTTTGGTTTTAATAAAGGATATTTGAACTTGAACATGTGTTGCATCGAATTATGGTTAATTTTACAAAGGATTAGGTAAAAGAATATTAAAATAACATAATTTTGATGGTAAAAAAAATTAGATGATGGTAACCTACTACCCACATTCAAAAAACACTCACAATTAAAAAGAAATTTAAAATTTTAAAATTTCAAGAATCTTAAGAATCATTTACGACATGTAAATGGGGTGTAATTTGCATGACATATAAAACAAAGTTGTACTTTATGATACAAGAAACAAAAACCTAAAGTAATTAGCATATTTTGGTATGATTCAAAATTGTGATAAATTTTCAAGATGAAACACCAAATCTAGCAATATCTACACATTTTGAAAAATTCATATTTATTCAACAATGATTATTACAAAACATGTGATCTATTGGGGCAACTATATGTATTTTTAATAACAAGTTGCAAAAGATTTCATTTAACAAAAAATTCATATGAAAAAATGAAAAGGACTAAAAAATACCCATAGTCCTTTTGTAAAGTAATCCCATTCGCTCCTTTGTGTGTACCCACACCCATATAGACTTGCACTTTCTTAGTATCATAAGCTACCACTACTTGACAATCACCTTCAAGCCACAAGATGAAAACTACAAATTTAACCTTTTGATAATTGTTTCTAAACAAAGACCACATTGGTTCAAGGGGAAGCAATCAATTTATATCCCTAGCAAAAAATTTGAAGCATGGGATTGATAGACATGCCTCTTCTTGATAGATGAAAAGAGCTCACCACAACCTCCATCCACCTCAAATGGAAAATAAGTTGCATCTTCCTTCTAGTTGCAGTCATACTAACATGTACCATTAGCAGTCGTAACCACTACCTAAGAATTACCTATAAGTAATTTAAAAGCAGTTTTGACACTAAAAGCACAATTTGAAAAAAATAAATTATGACATATTTTTTAATATTTTAAATATACGCCTTAACATAATAGTATTAAGAAGAAAAAAAATTCTAAAGATGCATTTTTTTTAAATACTATTTTTCAAAAGAAGCAATGGTCTAAGGGGGCACGTGTGGCTCCTAATAGTGTGGTTGGACCCTTCCGTAAAAACTTTGCAAATTTCTTTCCAACCAATGTATTTCAATGTTGATACCTTTTATTCTTATCAAAGAATAATCAAGCTTACAAATAATGCACTTTGCATTGAAGACCTTTCATTTACATAATTTGTCATGTGGATACCAAGGTGTTGTTAATTGAATAGGTAAACCTAAAAACCTAGTAATGGGAAAGAAACATGTAAAGAAAAGCCATCCATTGCAACTAGTTCATTAAGCATCACAAGATAAATATCATTGTATTCAACATTACTTTAATGTATGTTCCATTATTGATGTCATTACAAACAACACTTTTCCCCTACATTTCATATTAAAAAATTATCAACACAAATAACTTTGACAAATAACCTCAATTAGGGCTTTTTTTTCCTAGTTGATGAGACTTTTAGAGAACTTGGGGGAAGAGACCCGTGTGAACCTTAATTTCTATTAGTTTGTTAATTTCTTAACCAACGTTTTGTACATTTTCTTTTCAAAAAAAATAGCACATTGGGATTATTTTATTTAAGGACTTGGAAAAAAAAAGAACATACAAGATTTATTGCGAACTTTTGTAAATACATGTTTAGCCAACAATCAGGTTCCATCCAACAAAAACGCATATAGACCCAAATGAGATTGTTTGGATTTACAAAGATAAGGTAGTTTTAATAAAAAAAGACTCCAAAAAACAACATGCACTTACATATGGTAAATTTGACTACAAGGACATGCAAGACCTTTTTTATCAACTACAATAAAAAATTCAGATTATGGATGTTAATACATCTAATACATGATTAAGAAACAATTCTTCTTCTATTGGATTGTATTAGGAGGTTTTATACTAGTACTTGCATGCAAATATTATATGGAAATTTTAAACATGACAAAGCTTACAATCTAACAACAAGATACCTAGATCAATGTTAGGCTACAATGAAGAAAACTAGGCTAACTACCATACAAGATTGCATTCGATAACTAAACAATCCATCAAGATTTAAGCCCTTTGCATTAAGCTTGGTGACATGGGCCCCTACTTAGTTGATTGCCATTGTATTTTTATTTCTCGTCAAGCTCAAAATGCACATCTACCCCATCATTGTGCTAGTTTCATCTACCATTTTGTGTGACCGAATGACCCAAAACAAATTGGGAGGAAGGAGCCCATTATGCACTCAACATTCTTGGAAATGCATAAAGAATAATTCAAAAGCATCAAATTGCAATGTGGTTCCAACCTTTTCTTGCAACTCTCGCTTGCCACAATAATAGAAGACCACATTACACAAATATTTGCAAGCCTCCAACTCTTTGAGATTTTTTGCAAATATATGTCCACAATAAAGCCATGGGAAAAAAAGAAATGGCATGCAACTTGACTGGTAGTTATGAAGGAAATGTCCCCATTAGAAATATGAAGGTTGCACCGCAATGATTATAGTCATATACTTGTGGGATTTATTCACAAAATTGTTAGATTGTCACCTTCATCACCATGAACAATAAAGGCAATGAATGTAATCACAATAACAAATTCAAATGCTAGGATCATAACATGGGGATGCTTATCACCAAAACAACATATCATTAAGTACAAATCATGATGAGATCCCACGTGCACTTCAAGAACAAGGGAAAATTTTACCTTTGTCTTTTAAAGGAGCTTGCTAAAAAAAGCTTGAACTATAGCCTTGTAGGTTCATCACAACTAGACCTGGCATTATCAACAAAATCTATTAGGCCATAAATGGAAAGAAATTCACAAACATATGTATGCAAATATTTTTTTCCTTGGACATAGCTTGAAATTGAATGTATCAAGGTTAAACTAAAATCTACACTACAAAGTTGGATACTCTACAAGGTCTCACCATCACTACATGAAGGTGGTGGCATGCTTATAGTTGTAATGTGAACATGGAAATGATATATGATACTACAATATCATGATGTTTTATACTTAGAAGTTGGTTCTAATGCATGATCCAAAATCACAATATGCGTTCATCAAGTACCATTAGCCTTTACAAGATGCTTGAAAACATCAATCACATTTTACCACTTTAGCAAGTCCACATTAGTTAGGTTTGACACTTTTTTCAAATGGATGAAATCAACAACCAAGACTTGATCATTAAAAAATTTTGAAACATCAAAAAGATTTAATGGAGCTTGTGTAAAAGCACCAAAGGGAATTTTCCAATGCATTGGCTGCCCAATAATAAGAACATGTTCATTGTGAGAGGTTGGAAGAACAATTAACTAGTCAACAACAAGCATTTGCTCGTGTAAAACATAAAACAATGTTGTTGGTTAATGGTCAACCTCAGCATCACCAAATGGAGGTAAATTCAACCACGTTCCTTTCCAAACCTTTGATTTAATTCATGTTTCAAGTATTAAGGTGCAAGGAAGATATTTTATACATACTTGCTACCTTGTTTTCTACTTAAAAATAAGAATACAACAATTTTTTAAACTCCTTCCTTTACCATTTCAAAATAAATGATTTTTTTTTCCCATGGGAATCTCTAGCCTCTCTCTAACTTCTCAAAACAATTTGTGTCATATCATTTGGACTTGAAAAAATACCCCAAAAGTATCCCCAACAATACCATTACTTTTTAGAGGGTTAGGGATGATTTTAATTATGAAAACAAACTCCATTAACCATATATATATGTATAAATGTTCACCACATCAATATTGAAGTGCCTGAAAAAAACCCAAATATTTGCAAAAACATTTCATCTACTTGTTAGTCATTTTATTCAAAGACCCACGTATCTTGTTGTTTACATTACTTTTTTTGTATACTTTACCATGCTTTCACCCATTAACGTTTTCAATTGGAAGATGGCTTATGCATGAGTGGAAAGCTTGAACTTCAATTGTAGCCCATATCATGAAGGAGTGTTTCAAGGTGATGATTAATCTAAATATATATTGTTGTTCAAACTTGAGCTAGATAGATTTGACAATTCTCCCATCAATGTTTATGTGTGTCCTCCTGATATAAACATGGACTTATGTTATTAATGGATTAAAGCTGGATTTTGCAATACCTATTAGTGGTGTGCTTAATATTGTGTTTTGGAGAAAGTTAGTGCCATAACCACTATTGTCTAACACACCAAGTACTAAGATGTCTCCATTTTGTGGAATTAAGTTCATAGGATGAAGTAAAAATAAAACAATCTTGATCCAATTTTTTGTCAAAAAACATGGAAGTATTTCACTATAGCTATATTTGAGTAAGTTAACATATGAATTTTGTGATGACTTTCAAATTTCTAGAAAAATGTAAATGATATTTATCGTAATAACTTTAACATCTTATTGTAATATGGATAGGAACGCAATTGTGGTTTGGAGTTGCCACTATTGAAACTAGTATAAAGTACATTGCATTTCTTGCCATTCATGTGGAATGTTTGGGTTAATTGCAATGCTCTCCATGTTCTCCATGATGAACTATGACCACTCACGGTTGCCATGTCATTTTTGGTTTGGTTGTCCAATGGACAAATGGTTACTATCAAAAGTCGTGTTGTTTTCAAGTGCCAAAATCTCATGGACATGAACTTTTCAATGACCTCAACGGATGCTATGGATGCACCCATGTATATATATATATATATTTTTTCTTAGAAATTTATATCATGTTCTCACAAGTCAACCTAACAAGATAGCTCTATCCAAATTTGTTCTTTGCTATCAAAATTAACAATGTCAATTTATCATAATTATCTCACTATCATGAGTCAAAGTATGAATTTGCAATTGTACATCAATGTTCAAGTCTTGGCTATTCTAAAAAGGAGTAATAATCTAAAGTGAAATCATGCATTTACTAAATGATTCAAAATAATTCAATTAGATAATTAAACACTTAAACCAAGTTGTATGTATTTAATAGTTATGAAACATGGCAAAGGGTTGCAAAATTGTATTGAGTTGAATATAAGTCGATATAGTTTAAACTTCAATTATTCATTTGCCATTAAACATAAATATTAATGGAACAATATTAACATTAAATCATATGCTCATACATTAAAAACAAGATTTACATTAATTTTGTGTCAAATTTTTTTTAAGTAAATACATGGCAAAATAACACCGATGCAATGTGGGGCATTCTTTTGGTGTGAATGTTACACTAAATCCTTGAATGTTTATTGGATGCTAATGTTGTGGGAATAACATTGTCCATTGTTGTAACACAACATTGGCATAAAATATGCCGCCCATGGATTTCATGCCAATTTAACATGACATTATTGAGCACAAAAAAGATGTGTGATTATTGTCATTGTTGATATTTACATGTTAACATCACATTCCAAAACCAATAGAATTAGCAAATTAATATGAATGTACAAAATTTGTGCCAAAACTATTGTCATTCCGTTGTCAGGTAAGTTTGTGATGTAGTGGGATGAAAACCACATACCAATTAATTTGTAGGAATTCATGTTACAACAATTATTTGGAGCACTATAGGAAGAGTCAATAATTTTCGAAAATGGGAATATGGATCATAGTGCATTGTCCATGGAGATTGTTAATGTTGGTTGGTTCTATGGATTCACAAGATTCGCACCACCGCTTTCTTGGATGAAACTTTAGAATGTATACAAAAAAATTTAAATTGGTCACAACACAAAGGTGGCATTTTTGCACAAAATAGCATAAACATCACATGCGAATCCTCACCTTATTGTCGTAACCCTAACCTTGGGCTCGCAACCAAGGCAAAGGGGCTTCCAAAGGTGTGGGCCAAGACTAAACCCGGGAGTCGCATTCTCATGGCCCTGGGAGTGCAAAAGAATGTGAGGGAAAGAACCCTCACACTCCCAAGTGAACTCCCATGTTGGGAGTTGGAATCTCAATAGATTCCCAAATGTTCAAAGAGTGATTGCAAGGGTCAAAACCCAATGGCTCGAAGAGTTCTTCATACCATTGAAAAGCTATTGAAACGTAGATGTCTAAAATGGGCTTGCATCACCCATTTGGAAATCTGAAACACAAGTTATGGCCAAAAGAAAGGTCAGGAGTCAAATTGGTAGTTTGACTTTTGACCATTAAAAGTCAAGAATCACCCTGATTTTCTTGTGTGCAGGTGGTGTGCAATATACCGTTGAAAAACTCTTGACGAGAGCTACAACTTTGCTTTAGACTTCATCTCAATCGAAGGTTTGCACACAAAGTTATGGGGGCCCAAAGTCGCGGGAGTCCCAACTTTGGCAATTTCGAGACTCCCACTTGAGAATACCGGGACAAAAAGCCATTTGGATGTGGGCCTCGTGGAGAGGCACATAGTATACTATAAGGGGGAAGGTGGTGGCTTCCCCTAAGTCCGAATTATGGTAAATTCTTGTGAATTCGAATTTGCCTGTGACTTGTCCTAGCACCAAAAATGCTCCAACTATGCACTAACCACCTTGTGTTGGTTTTGTGCACGTCCGTGTGAGTAGTTGATGCTTGTCATTCTTCCTAGTCCCATCCCGGAGCTCCAACATGCCCCTCTACCCCTCCAAGTGTTGTGAGCCAAAGAGCTTGCCCCGACTCTTTGCTTTTCCATTATTTTCAATTTGGACTCACATTTGAGTCCATTAAGGAGCTTGGGGGTGCATCATCATGGTGCCAATCGACAAAGATTCATATGAAGGTTGAAAATGGTGGGTGTTATATGGACCTACTTCAAATAAGAAATTCAAAAAAGATTGTGCAACATGCTCGGAGATGTGCCCATTGTGTTTGCAAATGAAGAAAATGATTTTAACATTCACCTATATGCCAATGGGCCCACTATTAGCAAGCTTTTGCAAAAGTTGGACCCTTTGTGAAAGAATGTTGAATCTTTGGAGGGCAAAGGATAGGTGATTAGGAAAAGATTTCAACTTTAAGCCATAACTGATTAAAAAATGTTTTGATAGGGCCAAATTTCGAGAATGTCAAGCCTTTTGGGACTTGGAAGTAGAGTGGGTGATCCTTATAATCTACCCAAACATGAATCGTTTTCATGTCTTCAAGGCATTTGCTGCAATTCAAAGGTGTGAGGAAGTTCTACAGTGGGATCCAAAGACAGAACATTATAGATTTGCATGCTTGGAATGTTTGTCAAAGATCCATACTTCAAGGCACTTGCTAAATGTAATTAATTTTTTGAAATTATTTTAATTAAATTCAAAGCTAGAAAGAAAACATTTGGCTTTCTAGAAAGATCCTATATTATGAACTTAGTTGGAGGGACCTCTCTAAATTGATTATGCAATTGTGAAAAACCTTGTCATCATGAGTCTTTTCAAAATAAAAGTGAGTGGTGGCAATATTTTGCCCAAAAACAAAATAAAATTTACCAAAAGCCAATACAAGTCAAAACATGTAGGCTTTGTTTAGGCCTCAAATTTTAAGAAGTTTTTAATTGCCATAATTACCATTTTCTTTTTTTCAAATTTGTGAAATAGGTGAATTGGCAATTGTGCACAAGAGGATTTAACCAAATTTGGCAAGATGTACTTGAAAGGAAAGTCCAAATATGTTTTAGAGCCTTGATTTTTTGGAATGGCTTTTATTTTTTAAAAATGTTTATATGCATGTGTAGGGTGATCCATAGAATTTTGGGCTAATGCTACATTGGGATGGTTTTTCATTGGCAAAAACAAGTTCACAGACTTGTTGGACGATGGATGTGGTCATCCTGAATTTTGGTAAAAAGAACATTTTGTTGAACCTTTTCCTATGATGTTCATTCCTACCAAGCTTTGAAAAACTCATCAAGCAAACTAACTAAAATGTTTTACCGACATTTTTAAAGCCCCTTATGACCGATTTGGAAAATGTTTTTGTGGATCAATTCCCAATCCAATATGCATACCCTTCATGACTTATTATTGAACACCTATCTAACATGTTGGATGATGATTGGATTACAAACTTGAAGGCCATGGTTATAATTTGGATTAGTGCCCACGATCCGAGTTCCCTCCAACACCAACGGCCTCCAACACCAATGACCTTCAACAAATTCACTCTTTCACCATATGCAAAATAAACCCAATCACTTAATAACATCACCTCCTGGCAGATGCACCACAATGTGAGGTGATTTTCCGTCCTTCTACTCCCGATTCTACAAGGTGATTATGCTTGAAAGCACAAATGCTACTACTGAAGGAAAAAATGCAAGTGTAATTATAGATGTTAGATTACGTTTGTAATTAAAATTAAGTAGCCTACCTCCTATGCATCATTTACGATTAGAACTAATAGATATATTTTTTCAAGCTCACACGCTACACATTCTAGGACTTTATGTCAAATTGTCTTTCATTCAAACTAATGTTTAAGGACTCAACACCATGTCCAACATAGCTGCAGACCACTAGTCACTTGAAATGTTGTTTCTCACACATAGGTTATTCAAATTCGGCTTACCATAGCTCTCTAAAAAGCTAACAATAAAGCGTATCTTGTTACCAAATCCTAAGCTTTGCAACTAAGCCAGCAAGAAGTTATGCTACAAAACCCGAGAGGGTTTTACAAAGGTGATCATTTAACTTGGCTGCAAACTATCAATCACTTAAAACATCATTTCTCACACATACATTATTCAAATCCGACTTGTCTTAGCTCATTAGAAAGTTAACTACAAGGCGCACCAACTTATCAAATTTTAAGATCTATAACTACACTAGTAAGGAGTTATACTACCAAACCCAAGAGGGTTTTATGAAAGTAATCGGTTCAACTTGACTGCAGACCATCAATCATTAAAAACATCATTTCTAACACATACATTATTCAAATCCGGCTTGCCTTAGCTTGTTAGAAAACTAACTACAAGGCGCATCTTGCTACCAAATCCTAAGCTTTGTAGTTAAACCAGCAAGAAGTTATGTTACAAAACCTGAGAGGGTTTGTGAGATTTCTTTAAAGTTCTAACCTTCCAACACTGTCACTACCCACCCCCATTCCTTCAAAATTATTACAAGATTTTCATTCTCCTTTTCTTCCTTTTCCCCTCCACTAAAACTAATCATTATTTTCCTCTTCAAGAAGCTTGTGGGAACAAATATTCAAGATTGAATCAAAATTATCTCCGAAGCAAAAAAAAAAAGCCTCCAATGATCTGAATCCGCCTTTTAAAGAGAAAGAGAAAGGAGGTGAAGGTAGATTCAAAGCTTGGTGGCCAATGGAAGGTTCCATGTTTGGTGGTCAATGGAATGTTGCAAACTTGGTGGCCAATGGAAGGTGAAGGAAAAACACCTTTTCACCTCTGCCATTTTCCCTCCAACAACCTTTACTTAAACCTTCAATTTTTTCCTTTGACCTTACGGTTTTACTTTACCATGTATCTAAGCCGTTACTCACGCCTTCCTTGCCTTTTTTTCGATCTATAAATTATAACTACGCACCTTAATGTAACAAGTTTTTCACACCTTCATTGTTGATTTGATTTTGATTGAGGATTTGACCTTTTTCCTCTCCTTGAAATTATGGTGTTGCGCATGGTCACATCTTATGGGTCGCAAGCCATACAAGCGAATGAAGAACCGCCTTCAGAGTCATCTCTAGATCTTATCCTAACACAACATCCTCGTGATGAAGAACCCGAACCTCGAAAAGTGCGTGCTCGTCTTAAAATTGAACCCCCTCGAGCCTGGTACTATCGTATTTCTCTGAACTCTCGCACCTTGGTAATCTTGCTGCAAGTCGACCCTACTTCTGGTGACGAATCCGAGACCATTTGTGAAGGTTGTTACGAAACTGAAGATATTTCTATCTTCGCATGGTTTTTAGTTCCCGACGTTGGACACTATCGTTGGTTACACGATCCGATTTGTTGACTGCCTCCTAATAGCAAGGCAGACTACCTAGTTCGCACCATCCAACGCATCTTAGATTTCCTGTAGTTGTGAACTATCCTATGGCATAGCCCAAGATTTTACATGTACTTGCAGCTCCTTGCTGAGCTTATCCATATTTTAAATAAATGTTTCAGTTATCATCAAACTCTTGCTACCATTGGCACACTATCATACTATCTATTTAATCGTTGAGCTGCCTCGAATTAACCTTATGTTCAACGGCTTGAAGATTGTTTTATCTCTATTAGACCTTTCATTAACATCCCTTCAATTACTTCAAGAATTTCTAACATCCTTACTACTCCTTAAATACCATAACAAGATTAATGTTGTGTTGAACACCGCAAATTTTGGTGTCTACTTCTACCCCCAACCCTTTAGAAATTTCTCACCTCTAATTACGCAACGTAGTTTCTAAAACTATGGTTATTAGCCTTTATTGAAGAAAAGAACTAATCCAACTCCTTATTCACCAATAATGTATTTCAGAAAAGAAAACAACCCCCCTACGCACCAAGCGTATTCATCATTCCCTATGAAGTCGTTAAAAGCCCTTAATAACCTTACCCCATTCAAATAACCCTGATGTAACTCTTAAAAATTGAGACTATCGCACATGGTTATGTCGGTATGGCTCACAAACCTAGCCTAGGTACATAGGCCATGTAATCAACCTAAGTAGGCACTTACTTTATGGAACTACATAAGAAAATTTTGGTCAACCCACCATTGTTGACCATAATCACACCATTTGTGAAGTTTGATCCCTTAACCTTTAAAATGGAAGCAAATACCCCTACCATTAAGCCACCACGCATATTGTGATAATGTGTTACATTGCATTCAATTTATCAAATACTTCATTTTAAACATTACAAAAACATAAATTTGAAATTTCATATTTTATTGAGATTTTGTTTAAATGAAACAATTAAAGTTTAATTTAAAAGTTTTTTCAATAATGTACATAATTAAATTTATTTCATTCAAAAAGTGCAAAATCATTTGAACAATTTTTTTCTTGAATATTATTATTCAATAACATTTCAATGACCATTCTTTTGAAAAAAAAATTGTTTAATAAATGCATAAGATTTTTGTTAATATAATAATACTACCTATATTAAGCTACTTTTAATTATTATAAAATTACTTTTAATTATTTTAAGTTATTTCACCCTACATTATTTATGACTATTTATGGCTATTCTTAATTATATTTTACTATTTTTAGTTATTTCATTCTAGGTTATTTTTTATTATTCTAAATTATTTTTTACTATTTTATGTTATTTCTAGCTATTTTAAATTATTTCACCTTAGGTTATTTTCGACTATTATAAGGTATTTTTGATTATTTTATGTTATTTTTTGATATTATAGGTTATTTCACTTTAAGTTATTTATGGCTATTATAAATTATTTCATCTTAGGTTATTTTTAACTATGTGAGGCTATTATTAGTTACTTTTGGCTATTGAAGGCTATTTCACCTATGTTATTATTGATTATTTTATGTTACATTACCATAGGTTATTTTTGGTTATTTTATTGGTGGCTATTGTTAGTTATTCTATTGGTGAATATTGGTTTGGTGGTTATTAGTGGTTATTGGTTTGATGGCTATTATTGGTTATGAGTTTGGTGGCTATTATTGGTTATTGGTTTGGTGGTTATTTGCGACTATTTTATTAATGGCTATTGGTGGCTATTAGCAGTTATTTTATTGGTGGTTATTTGTGTATTTTCTGTTGGTGACTATTTGTGTTTATTCTATTCGTGGCTATTGGTGGTTATTTTAGGTTAAATTACCATTGGCTATTAATGGATATTGGTGGAACTATTTTATTAATGGCTATTGATGGATATTAGTGATTATTTTAAATTAAAATATGATAGACTATTAGTAGTTATTAATGGTAATTATATTAGTGACAATTATATTAGTGGTTATTGGTGGTTATTCTATTAATGGCTATTGTGATTATTTTATTAATGGTTATTTTTTGTTATTTTAGGTTATATTATGACTATTGGTGACTATTATATTATAAACTATTGTTGGATATTTTAAGTTATATTATCATAGGTTATTGGTAGTTATTTTATTGTAGGTTAATATTTTAAATTATTTTTCATAGGCTCTTATTGGATATTATAGGTTATTTTACCTTCAATCGTTATATTTTATTTTAAATTATTTTAAATTATTATATTTAGGATAAAATAACTTATAATAACATAAAGTAAAATGACCTTGAATAATTTAAAGTATACTATGAAATAACATATATTAATTTAAAATAAAATAATTTAAGGTATAACCTAAGGTTAATTGAATAATTTAATTTAAAATAACTTAATGTTTAAAATCTATAACAAGTTACAATAACTTAGGGTATAAGTAAGAATAACTAAGGTAGCCTAAAATCATATAAGGTATATCATGAAATAGTATAAGGTATTTGAAACAACATAAAAATAAACCTATTTATCACAATAAATTATAATAATGAATTACATCAATTAATAATGAAACATGATGTTTACATAGTGATATTATAATGAAATAACTTTAACCAAGGTGAAATCAATAAAGTGTAATGAATTTCTTTCATTTTTTAAGGTCTTATAGTGATTTAGGCTAGTGAATTACACCCCACTTTATACTAGTGAAGGCAACTCATGGGCTATATTGTTTATTTCAATGGTGAATAAAGCCAAAAATTGAAATCCAAAATGTGAAATCATTTTTGTTTTTTGAACAATATGAATTGTGATAGCCATTGGTGAAAAAGAAAAAATAGAAAAAACCACTAGATTCCAACATTTGTTTTTCATAATTAATAACTAAATTTGACTAAATCTTCCATCAATCTTTAGATTTTATGAATTTAGAATAGGCATAAGTTGGGTCCTCTTGGAAAGGGAAAAAAATCAAATCAATTTAGTGGGTCTATATTAAAATTCAAAATGAGCTTTATAGTTAAAGGTTAAAGGTTTGGAAGCTTGAACTTTAAGGTTTATAGTTTTAGGAGCTTACATTTTAGTGTAGAATGCAAACAACAAATGTAGGAAGTAACATCTTTAGGTTAAGGGCTTGAGGAGCTTGAGCTTTAGGCTTTAACATTTTAGGAGTTTGAATTTTAATGTAAAATATGGATAACAACCTTAAGAAACAACAATAATTTTATGATTAAAGGTTTAAAGAGTTTGAGCTTTAAGGGTTTAGGGTTTTAGGAACTTGAATGTTAGTTTAAAATGCAGAAAGAAAATTTACGAATTCTTTTGTTGAAGAATTATGTTTCAAAACATGTTTTATGGATTTGCAAACATTTGGTAAAAAGAAAGAGATTTAATCAAAATCAAAATTAGGGTTTCAAATTAGGGATCCAGAATCGGGGTTTTGTATTTGGGTAAGGTTTTTAAATCATGGGTTCAGATTAGGGTGTTGAAATGCATCTTCAAAATTAGGGTTATAAGTTTAGGGTTTTGGACTTGGGTTTTGCAAACTACTACAACATTGACTAGAAATAACATGATTGCTTGAGTTGATTACTTCAATTTAAATTGTTGTATGACTTTTTAAATTGGGTGAGATGTCAAACAAGTTATAGAAAATTGTTGGATGATGTTGAAAGACATGGATGCCATGATTTTTTTAGTGTTATCCATTTGAGAAGGAGGTTTCGAAAGTTGTGAACATCTCATCTAACCAATTGACAAGTGAAATCACTTACTCCAAATACTACGCCAGATTTTATTTCACACCAATTCACAAGGTGATACATTTAGACCACGATAGATTATTTATAGGTCAAAAAACATTAAAAGATGTCCATTGATAACTTTACCTCTCTGCCAATGTCCATCGAGTTATGGGAAATAATTGCACATTTGCAAACCATGGCACCAAAATTGTGTTATGGTGGTGCCTTCACAAGAAATTGCCCAAGTGGTTTAAAGACTAGTGCCTTGGCTACCACCTTGCTATTGTCGAGAACTGATTGTCACAAAGGGCATGGTTCTGGGTTCCAGGAAGCCTTTCCAATGTCAATGACAAAAGGCATGAACTTATACTTGCACCAATTTTGGAGGAAGATTGGCATTATGACCAATGAAATTTTGCAAGTCTTTTAAACATTGGTACAAGGATTCTCATTTTTGCTTCTACATGGAAAGGAATGTCAAGTACTTGATTTGGTGGTGGTTGAGCTTGTTGAGCCTTACGAAAGCCATTCATTGACATGGAAAGCGAAGATCACTAATTTTTTCATCCATGAATTGTATGGTGAATGAAGATTAAGTATTCCAAGGTGGGTATTACAATACAACAATTTCACCTTCATCATTTGCTATAACTCTTAAAGATGCCATGATGGGGATGGTTGTCTTACAACCATGTCCACGAAGACGGCCTACAAATGATGTGAAAACCTTCACACCTTTTCATGCACATGTTCATCCTTATGCCTATTGTAAGCCAAAACCAACGAGTTCATAATTGTTTATGAAATGGAATATATTTACCTAGGTACCATTTTTTGCAACAAGGAATGCCTAGTCATTGTCCTCTGTAATCAGAAATTTGGGGTGTGGTTATGGTCAAAAATAGTAGTTCTAATCCTCTATTGTTTCCATTGGCTATGGTGTTCAGAGTGTTTTTAAACCAAGATTCACTATTGATTTTCCACATGAAGAAGAAAGTCTAAGGAAAGCAATTGCAACAAGCCTAATTCTGAAACAAGATTATTTTGTTGGAGAGGTGGAATTGTTTATATATTGCAAGTTGTTGTTCAATTGTTTGGTGATGTACAAGGCCTTAAAGGCTTCAAACACTAGATGTTGGCATTGTCTTGAAAGGTTGGTGTGTAATGCCCAAGTTACATGTCATGGCAATGGACAAGTTGTTGAGTGGTTGTGGGGGCGGAAAATATACACAACTATTATGATACCTTAATTACTCATGAGGTGATGATTGAAAATTTGGCAAGGGAATTTTGAGAACTTCTTACTAATTTAAAATTGAGGGATTCCACTCCCATTTGCCACAATACATTTTTGCACCCATGGATTTTCGTGGCACCATACTTCACCCTAACACCCACCATTGGGATTGCAATGGACCATTGCAAGAAAAATAGATGTTATGAAAGTTTATAGGTAATTTTGCCCACCTAAATATTTATTGTGTGAAATTGGTGGCTATATATTTTGAGGGAAATTCAAGCCCAATCAAAGACTTGGTTAGTGTGAGCTAGATTCTCATATCTATGTTGCCCATTGTGAAACCCAAGCTAACTACAAGGTTAGTTTATGTCCATATGTTTATTCCAATTTAAGGTTAGGTTTTGATGCATGTTTAGGATGACATTTATTCCATTTCAAGATTAAAGTTATGGTTATGGTTAAGGGTTTAAGGTTTAATCTACTATGTGTTTTGATATTAAGATTGTATTGGGTGATTTGCATTAAATTAGGACTTTAAACTCCAATTATCAGCAAGTCCAGACACTCCTATTCTAGAGGCTTCTAATATCAATGTTGACCATTAGTCTCCAAATGAACAATTCAATGTAATAAAAATTGATACTATCATAGTAGACACGGGACAACCAAATCATGAATCTAAACAAGTCAACAAGATTTTTTTGCAAGGAAGTGTATATACTCCATACTTGTACATTTTGTTTCCAACTTGCAAAATGTTTTTGGACAAAGACTTGTAGGTTAATATACAAACACATTTGTAAAATTTGTTCAATTCTCTTTTATTATTGTTTCAAGCCTTCTTTTTTTTCTTTCCTTTCAAATTTCCTTTGTATGATGCAAGCAAAAACTTGAGAGAATCACTTTCTACCCAATACAACAAAGAAACCAACACTTCAAACAAAGAAATTTGACAACATGTGACTTACTTGAACCACTTTCATTCTACACCAAAGGAACAAAAAGAAAGAAAGGCATCATGAGTTTACCCAAATTTGCTTATAAATACAAGAGATCACCATTCTTCGTTTTGTGATTGTGGATCCAAAATAATTACTTCTTTTGTTTTTTTATATGTGGTTCAATTCACTAATGCTTCAATTCCTTAAACCCTAGCCTTAAACCTTCTTTTGACAAAAGAAGAAACAAAAAATCCAATTGCAAGTCCAGTGATATTGATGACAAGAAGAACATGCAAAAGTTCACGCTAGAATATTATGGGTTTAAGTTTTTAACCTTTTAGGCTTCATGGTTTTAGCGTTTAGGGTTTTCATTTTGAAGTGTTGTTATGGTTCATATAGATTTGTAGACATAGTTGGTTGTAATGTTCTACAATCTATGGTTTACCAAATGTGGGGAACTCAACCTTTTTCCCCTACTTCTATGGTGAATTTTGTGAAAAAATTCCCAAAAAAACCTTAGTGTTGATCTGTGTTTTGTTTTGGATTTTTTGATGTCAAAACTTTTGTGACTGTCCCCAACAAGTTAGTTACAAAATTAGTGGAAGTTACAATAGCAATTTTTCCAAGATTTTTCAGATTTTTTGGTCTAACAAAAGCCAAATTTAGTCATAAAGAAAACACATGTATGATTGATTCAAATGGGCAAAAGTGAAAATAAGAATTATTAAACACTACAATAGATGTGAAAAAATACATCATAATTTCCTCTTAGGAAGGGGAAATATGAAAGGGAGATAATTTTCCCTTTCACAACTCTTTCATTGTGGGAACGAAGCATAGCAAATGTGGGAAATTACACATTAATTCTCCTTCTTTAGGGCTTGAATGACCCAACATCCACTAGTGCAGCATCCAAAATATCTCGTTCTAGGATTTCATGGATGGGATGAGGCTATCCCCCAAAGGTCAGTTTATTTGGTCAATAGTTTTTTTTTCTTCTTAGCATTGTTTTTTCTTGAAACTTTTTTTTTGGGAGCTCACTATTTTTCCTCTTGGGCTCATTTTGGTTTTTTTTTTTTTTTTTCCCGGCACCTAACCACCATTTTTTTGGGGGAACTCCTACCTACCCCTCCAACCTACCTCCCTTCTTGCCCTTCCTCCTACCAGTGCATCTACCTCCTTCATTTTAGCCCATCTACCTCCATTATATTCAAGCTCCTTTCCATCGCCAATGCTTTAGATTCAATGTGAACATGGTTTATGACTGATTAGGGCTTGAAAAAATAAAGGAAAAATAAGGGGAGGAACTTGGAGTGGAACACTATGGGCACAAGGAGCAAAGTGTTATTGCAAGGAGCTTGGAACTACAAGGTAAGTTCAGTTCAAAACCTCTTTTTTTCATTGCACTTTTGTTTTTTTTTTTTCTAGAACTACATAAGCAAGGGCCATGACAATGAGGATCTCAACTCCTTGTCATCATTTTTTTTCTCTTCTAGAGCTACATAGGTGAAGGCCATGACAACAAGGAGCTAGGCTCCTTGTCATCGATTTTTCTTGTCATCGTCTATGGTTCCAAAACCACCACCACGACGGGTTGAGCTCATCGTTGTCATGAATGTTTTTTTCCAAACCTTGCAAAACCACGACAACAACAAACTAAGGGCCATGACGACGAGGAGCTCAATTTTTCATCATATTTGTTTTTTCTCCTCCAGAGTTGTAGAGGCAATGGCCACAACGACAAGGAGCTTGGTTCCTCGTCATCAATTTCTTTCTCATTGTGTGTGGTTCCAAAGCCACAACGATGAAAAGTTCAACTCGTCATCATTATGGTTATTTTTTTCTAGAGCTTCCAAAACCACCATGATTACAAGCTCAACTTGTTGTCACCCTAATTCTTATTTTCCAAACCTACAAAGCTGAAGGCCACAACAAGGAAAAGCTCGACTCCTCGTTTCCATTTTTCTTTTCTTCCAAAGCTACGAAAGTGAGGGCCACAATGACGAATAACCCAACTCCTCATCGTTGATTTTTTTGGTCATTGTTTGTGGATCCAAAATCACGACAATGATGAGCTGAGCTTGTCATCATCATGGTTCTTTAATTCTAGACCTTCTAGAACCATGACGATGATGAGCTCAACTCATTGTCATCCTGGTTTTTTTTTTCCAAACCTGCAAAGCTAAGGGCTAAGGGCCCTTCGTCATCTTTGTTTTTTCTCTTCTTGAACTATAGAGGCAAAGGCCATGACAATGAGGAGCTAAGTTCTTTGTCATCGATTTTTTTTCTCATCATGTGTGGTTATAAAGCCACTATGATAAACCTAATTCGAGGTTGTTGACGTTTTGGTTTTTTTCCCTAAACATGCCAATCTCCCCATCATCTTTGTTGTTGCTTTCAAAGATACCAACACCATGATTCATCCTCTTTTCTTCAACTGTTACCTCCAAAAAACGGTGTTTGGTAGCAACAAGAATTGATGTGGGTGTTTTATTTGTATTCTGGTGTTGGTAAGAAAGTTTTTTTTTTTTTTTTTTTGGTTGTTTTTGCAACTTTGGTAGATGTAAATTTGAAAAAAAGCAAGGACTACTAGAGAAGAGGAGCATGCCTTAACTAAATTGGCAGATGGCATGGGGGTTGTCATGAGTGAAAGAGGTTTGGAAGGATGGAAAATGCAAAAGCACGTGCAAGTGAGTGTTGAAGATGGTGCATTGGCTCCATGTAATATTAATGAGGAGCAAGTGTAAGCAAATGTTGAGGTTGGGGAAACCTCTACAACAGATCTTGCTACAATTGAATTTGACTTGCAAAATCCTATTGAAAGAATAATGGAACAATAAAATGTAGCTCTTGCTTTAATGCCATAAAAATATGAACATGTTATAAAACATGTTGAGATTGATGCATGTGACATTTTTATTTTAGTTTACAATCTATTACCTACCCATCCTTTCTATTTGAGAGGATGGATGGGGTTTTGTTTTAACAAATTTGTGTTTGCAATACCTTCATTAATTGTGGTTTTCAAACTTTTTCCCCACCTTCCTTCTCCATGTGAAAAGGTGGGTGGGGCATTTTTTTTGGTTTCAATCTCTAAGCAATACCTTACAACTTTGTAAGTGATATTGTTCTTTTTAAAAGGTTTGCCTCATTTTATGCAAATTTCAAGAATAGGTTTTAATAGCACCTTCATCTTGAGTTTTTTTTTTGTCTATCCATTTTTGCAATGCCTTCATGGTTTGTTTAATCTTTTATCTATAATTGCAATACTTTCATTGTGTAGAAATAACCTTCATCTAGAATGTTAATTCTCACATTATATTCATTACTAGAAATTTTGGGTTTTGCAACTATCGCATGCAGCTAAAATTCAATTGCATGTGACACATGCAACTGCAAATTTATGTAGTTGCATAAGACAAGTTGCATGGGACATGCAGTTGCATGCGATGGTATGTATGCAACATGTATATACGATGTTAGTATACATGTTCAGACATACATACTAATCCAATATAGTTGCACCTTATGTGCAACTTTCTTTGCAAGTACATACAACTAATCAAAATAGGACACATGTTTCAAAATTAGACAACTAACTTGTGGACACGTGTCATTATTTTATTTTTTGTGTTTTCAAAATAAAAAATTCATCGGATTAATCTTAATCATTAAAGTTTTTGCCACTAGGATGATGACACGTGGCACACCATGGGACATTCATTGACCATTTGACACATGTTCAATATTTTAACACCACATATATGGTGACACGTGGCAATCAAGGTCCACATATTTTTTAAAATTTAAATATTAATTAATGAAATCTAAATCATTTAATTTATGGCTAATAAAATGTTGACACATGGTGCTTAGGTAGGTAGATAATAATTAAACCCTATTAAGTAAGTAGGTTTATTTAGGTATGTAAGTAAATTGAAAAATAGCTAGGTTTAGGTTATATAAGTAGATTTTGAATAATCCAATTTTATTTTCAAGTTTGACCATTTCATAAAAGTCAAGCTTTTTTCATTTACTCATGCCCAATGGCACTTGGTATTTGGTTTCAACATGATTATTGCTCCTAGTTATATATTGAGCCAAATAGAATTGGAAGCCAGAGAATATGGGTTAAAACATTCCATTGCAAACCTCATGGACCAACCTAGTTGCACATTAGATGCAACTACTATATTAAAAGTATAATAGCCAGGGGAGGGCTCTGTTGCTTTTGGTGTCCAAACAAAACTTGAAGACCTCCTCTTGGCGCATCTAATACACTAAAAATCGTTGAAAACAGATTAGAAATGAGAAAGTTATGGCCCCCCAAAGTAAAGGGGGTCAAAAAACTCAAATTATCTTTTATTAAGGCCGGTTCTTAAACACCTAGAAAGTTCACTTTATGTTGTTTTTTTGCTATTAGAGTTCAAATGTGATTTGTACGAATTCAGATGGCGCTCCTACAACACTTTAAATCGTTTAAACTGATTAAGAAATAAGAAAGTTATGAGCTTTGAAAGTAGGAGGGGTCCTAAGAAAAAAACCAAAAAAAAAACGTTTTATAACTTAAAAAACTTATTTTTCTTATTTTTCTTCTTGTTAGTTTTTCATTACTCCTTTTCTTTTGCACTTCAAAGGTGATTATGGGATATTTAGTAATTATGATTACTTAATGAAAATATGATTTTGATATTATTATCTAGTTTAAATTAATAATTGCTTAGGACGTTTGTATACTTGTAGGTTAATTAGTGTAGTCTATTTACATTAATATTTTAACATAAATAATAAAATTTAAATATATAATACCTATTGATTACATATATATAATTGATTATCAATATAATTATAATAAACACTTAATTAATAATTATGATTATTTATAATAAAATTTTAATATTATCATATTAATTGATTTTGAATGATTTTTTGTTTAATCAAATGTACATTTTCTGAAAAAATATTCCAAAATAAAATAAAATCAAACATATTTAAACCATGGTTTAGTTTAATTTAATTTAACATAATTTAGTTTAACAATAATTAG
>Ga0116229_10000168_pt1 | contig 69918 bp, 52 predicted proteins | sample S1TSphgellanicum_3_FD_87313 | JGI IMG/M metagenome (GOLD analysis project Ga0116229, IMG submission 87313) | Host-associated microbial communities from peat moss isolated from Minnesota, USA - S1T2_Fc - Sphagnum magellanicum MG | ecosystem: Host-associated > Plants > Peat moss > Unclassified...
GGTTAGCCCTTTGCAGATTGTTTCCCTCCAAAGCTCATCAATGAGGCGCCGCAATCCCTCATCAAATTCGCCGTCAAAGAGCCATGCATTCCATGCAAAGGAAATACCATCAACACAAAATCATAGATCCGCCGTCACTCTCCATCAGAGGCGGCCAAACCGTCCCCTCGTTCACACGTCAAGTCCAGTCCAGGGAGTTCTCTGGAACGGTCACCCATTGTCCGGCTACACTACTACCTATCCTACTTACTACCTACTACTTAATTTACCAATTAATTAATGATTTAGCCTAGCTTAGTAGCTACACTTAATAAACTAGCCTACTCTTACCTATAGATAATTTAGGCCAATTAATTAAGTATGGAAGCTAAGCTAGGCTACCAATGCACATAGGCCTATTTAGTTTAACTTAACTTATTAGGCTTAGTTAACCTAGTTTACAAACTAGGTTATAATATCCTTTTTTAGCAAGCTATTAGCTATTAAATATTATATCATGGAAGACCCATGGATAATTACAAAGAAGACCCATGAATGGGTACATTAAAGGGATAATAATCCAACTGAAATAGCAAAGTTTGCCATATATGGTTTATGTTTCTTTGTTCATGTGGTAGAATGTACTATTGTAGTTGAAAAACCTTTCATTTGTAATTGCAAAAACAACTACCTTATCATCCATCAGTGAATGTAATCAAAATTGAATGACATGGTTCACTTTTCATCTACATTTTCAATGAAAATCATATTAATTGTAAGTTGTTGTTGCACCTATAACAAAAATTTGGTTCAACCCTTCTTATAGTTGCATATGCGACTATAACAAGCTACAACTACATGGACATGTAGGATTGACACATTGCTAGTCGTAAAATTAATTGGTTTGAAAATCAGTTGTATAGTTGTCACAAAAATATGGTCAGAATGGACAACATTTCTTCTAGTGACCTAAAATCTTTGTAAATATAATGTGAATTCAAAAGTGCAATTATTAAGTCTTATATATATATATTTCATTACATAAAATATTTCCATTTTTTGAAGAATTGCAAGTTCTTATTTTTCGCACTATGATTAGGTATAAATTTATTTATTTATTTTTATGATGTTGTTAAAATGGTAATTATTCATAAGAAGATTGCCACATTTGGTTATAAACAAATTGTGTAATTAGAAACTTGTTTAAATATTTCAATATTATGGTTATTTTTGATATTTTATTGAGAGATATTAACATTATATATTTTAAATTTGACAAAAAAAATTTTAAAAAAAATTCTTTCTCAATGTTGTTGCCTCCTTAAATTGGCAATAAGAAGAAACATTAATTAAGTAGTCAATATAACCATTTAATTATGAAGATCACATTTGTTTAACAAGATGAATCATACATTAATACAAATAATTAATTATCTAACTTTGGAAAAAAAAATTGCAACATATAGTTGTTTTTTAAAAATGACACAAGAATATATTTTACATTTTTTTCCTTTTTAAAAGTACAAAAATTTTAATTTGGTGAAATTTTTGGTTTGAATAGGTGGATTATCGCCCCCCTCAAGACCAACATATTTTTTTTGGTTTTGAATTTTCCTAACTTAACAATTTTTGTTGGGAAAAAAATGGAAAAAATAGTGCAAAATAAAAAGGTTAAAAAAAAAATGCCAAAAAATTGACATCACAATTTTCAAAGAAAAAAGGTTACTCATAATGTGTAAATTTTTTTAAAAAATTCTAATAATTCCAACATCGAACTTATTTGAAAAATTTTAAGTTTAATATTTAAGATGATTATAAATCTTATCCAATTTTTTGAAAATTTAAAACAAATATTAATAATGTAAGTGAGTTTTTTTCTATGATGAATTTCTTCCATTTTGCAAACATAAGAAAGGCCATCAACATCAACAAAAGATTTTACATTTTATTATTTTAAAAATGATATAATTCTACGATGGGTTCTAAGATTTGTAGGCAAAATATAGAAATATTTTAACAAATTTGTACTTCCAGATATGGCTTATAGCCAAACATGGCAAAATTTTCTTATGGATGATCTTGAAGAAATTACAAAATTGAAAAACTGAAAAGATTAAAAAATTCATTGATCTATCATTATTATTATCACCATTTGTAATTCATTCATTTATTAATTTTCAAATGAAAATTTTAAATTTGTTTCTAAATATTTAAATATAAACCTGTAACAAAACAAGCTTAAGGAAATTGATAAACCATGGTTTTAATATATTAAGAGTGAATGGTTCAATTTTAATAATTGAAAAGATGTGAAAAAAATCACTAATTCATTCCAATATAAATGTGGGGTTTTTAATTGTTACATGTGTTTTAATAAATTATGATAAGCGTAAAATGAAACTCCTAAGTAATGGTTTCAGCATGTTAAAAGTTGATAGTTCAACTCATGTACCATGTTGATAATTAAAGAAATGTCAGAAAATCACTAGCCATTATAATGCATTGTGTAAATAAAGTTAAAAGCTACCTCAATTTTTCACTTCAACAATTTGAAGTTATTAAATAATTAAATAAGATTCACATTATACTCATAAGTGAATGTAATAACTATGAATAATATTGACCATTAATTAGTGCAACAAGCCATTTGTAATCTTAAGATGGCCAAATGTAGTTGAAATGTAATCAAATTAGACAATAATCGTAATGTGTGGGGGTGAAAAAAGATAAGATTTCTTTTTGTGTGCCCACATTTTGGCATCATTTTCAACTACCATGAAATTGAATTCCCAGTGTGAATGGTGTGTCATCTTGGGTTTGTAAATTGAGGTCCAAAGGGGCATGTTCAACATAATAAAAAATTGAATCAAGGTTTTTTAGAACCCACATTTTGACACTAATGGGGTCCTTGTGGTGTTTTTGTGGTTTGTGAGCTCGATTTTTTGGCAAATCCTTCACATTAGACAACAAAACAAAGGTGCTTTGAGTCACAAGTTCATTTCATAATGCCATTTTTCTAACATGGGCGTTGTCATGAGTCATTACCTTGAATTGGGGAAAGGCCTTGCCTTATGAACCCCATCAGGTGTGCTTTCATACCATTTAATAGTTGGGAACCTAGAACATGGCGATAGTCAAACACATCTTTCTTGTGGCATATTTGACCCTACTTGTTTTTATGTTATGCATTCAAGTACATTGGCTAATACAGGCTTTGGTCCAAGTATGGTTGCATTGCAATGAAAATTCTTTGACAACCACAGTTAATGGACATATCAGACATTGTTTTTGAAATATGAATCTTTTGTTGTGATTGTTGACTAGATTTCAAGAACTCCAACAAAGCTTTATTCACCTTCTTCTTGCTAGTTGTTTCATTCATTTGGTGATGCTTTTGCTTTTGTTGTGTAGACAAAAATAATTTCTACAGATTTCTAGGAATACATTGGTGTAGTCTTTGGGTCCAAAAATGTTACAAGAGAATTAACATCACAATGAAATAGGTTGTGAGATCTAGATTCACATGGAGCCTACAATAGGAAATTTGTCAAAATTGTATAAATGTTCAAAAGTGGTCAAGTGCCATAGACATACTATTCAGTTAATAGAAAAAATGAGATTGGAATGGTCATAATATAATGGAACAATGAATAGTTCAATTCAAAATTTGAAAATGGATTAGATTTCCATATTATGAAAGGATGCTCAATAACAAACTATGGCAAAATCAAAACAATACACTATAGAAACTTAAACCAATATAGAAGTGCATAATAAAGACTATGGATTAATTTGAATGTTTTGCTCTTTGTTTCCTCACTTAAAAAACAAGCAACATAAACATAGTTCTTGGGTGTGTCAATGCCTTTGGGGGATTGTAAAGCTTGTGCTCCTTTGTCCTTGTAAATTTGCAAGGAAATTTTAAATTATTTTGTTCCCTTCACACACAAAATGTTCAAGTTCATCCCATGGAATGACCACAATTTTAGTATGGTTATAAAAATCATGCTTAGATGTAACATGAGGTAGCTATGTGATATGATCCTTTTGGAATGGTCCAAGAAGTGGTGATTACATTGTTTTCTTCAATGTTTCAATTAAATTCCCTTTTTTTTGAAGCAACAGAAGGTTCATTATGTAGGATCTTCAAGATTCCTACATCACCCATAAGTACCTTGAAATATTCTTGGTTTGATAGTACACAAATGTAATCATGAACCCAAATAAAATATTTGCTACAAAAGAATGATTTGGAAGCATTAATGTAGAAAATTAAACAAACTTTATACCCTTTAAATGAACAAGGACAATGGAATTTGAATGCAAATTTGATTGAGCCGGGATAATAAGTTTTGCAATGGATTTTGATCCACCAAAGCAAGGAACTTAAATGCTTTAGTATAACAACAATCAAAATATAAATGCAATGAATTTTTATAAAGTAGAAATAAATAAAACTAAAATCATACGTTGGAAATGAAATTTTCAATAAACTCTATGAACAAGGATTTTGGAAACAACATTGATGTTGCACTAGATTATGATAAGCAAAGCAAAGTCAACAAACCCTTAACCTTGGAGATTATGTGTTAGAATAGAAATTAAAGGGAAGCTTGCAAAATTGACTTGCTGGGTTGGAATTGAAAAGATTGTGGATTTTACAACTAAATACAAGTGAAGAAAAATACATATTTCCATGGATTTTCATCACTAATGCAATTTTTTTTGGCAACCTTAGATTATTGGAGATGATCAAAATTTTTAAAAAAAATTCAATGGAAGTTGTGATGCATTTCTTGTAAGCTTGCAAAAAATCTTGGTTTGCAAATCTAATGCACCTTGGTTTTTGGAACCAAAATGTGTGGGAAGAGGAACAAGTTTTTCATATGGGTTTTGAAACGAAACATGAGATTTCAAAAGAATGTTAAAGTCTCAATTAGAAAAGAAAAAAATTTGGGTGTAGATGAGTTCAAATGAACCAAAATTGATGTCAAAATGTCAACTTTTCTACAATTCTTGTTTCATTTGTCTATATGGTGTCATTTTAATGGCATGGGAATCATGGAAAGTTGTGCTTATTGAATATTACAATATTGACAAATTTAAAATGAGTCAAAAAAATTCTAATATCAAAGTTTGGTTTGAACAAAGAATGTTTAACAACTTCATTCAATAACATTACTTTCACAAAGGGCCTTTTAGTTTTCATAATACAATTTCTTTGATCTTCAATTTTTTTTGTAATACTATGGTATTATTATACGCATCTAAAAAACATTTAAATTTTCGTATTTTTTCAACTTTGTGTTTATCAAAATTTAAGGTTTTTAAAAAGTTCATGAATCCTTTATGACATGTAAATGTGATGTACATAATCTATATGTTATTTAAAGAAAAGTTATAGCTTATAATATAAGAAACTAAACTTGAAAATGTTAACATGTTTTGGTATGATTTGAAATTGTGATAATTTTTCAAGATGAAACACAAAATTTGGCAAAATTTGTAGACTTTCAAAAATTCATATTATTTCAACATTGATTATTTAAAAAATGATATATTGGGGTAATTATAAATATAATAAATATAAAATTTCAAAATATTTCATTTGAAAATTCATGTGAGTGAAATCATGGACAAAGGAGCTAGGGGCACCAAGGTAAAATTCCTTTTTTAAAAACTAAACATGACGAGTGTCATTTTTATGTGGGTTTATAATTTAAAATATTTTGGATTCTGGATACCCCATTTCACACTACATTTAAAATATATTTAGACTACAAATCAATTTTATATCATGTATATTATAGATTCATGCCCTTTATCACATATATATGAATCATTTTTGTTAAAGCCACATTTTCAAAATCCATAATTTTAAAGGTCAAAAACACTTTTGAGCCAACTGTGCTCAAATGAATTATAAAAAAAAATTCATCAGTTCAAGTCCTTTTGCCTTTCTAATCATCAATGTTAAAATCCTTTCCAATTTTCAAGAGGAATGGACCTATACATTTGGTAGAAAAAAAACAAAGATTATCCACTTTCGAGGTTTGAATGTTTTGAACATGCAAAAACATTTTTGATTTGTGTCAAGCTTTGAGCATGTAAACTTTGTAATTAATGGAAAATATTCCAAAAAATATTGTAACAATCCAAATTATTATGTTTCCTTTATGATCTTTCAAACATACAAAAATATAGTTTTAAGGAATGTTCATTCATTTGGGTGGCTCTTTTGACTATGATTTTACCCCTTTTTATAAAAACATGTTTTTTTGGCAAAAGGACCCCAAAAAGGACAATAGTTTTAAATGCAAAGTAAACACATTGGCTCATTAAATGTCATTTGGACCCATTTGTTCAAGGCGCATGTTGGGTTTATTTGGTTCAAATGTTCAGTTGTGGGTGCATAAAAAACCTTATCCCAAATCTATTAATGTTAGATGCATTTCAAATTACATCTCCAAGTTCCCTAGTTTTGTCATAGTGCAACAATTCCTTTGTCATTTGAAAATTTACTACAATGCAAAACAAGTTGACATCATAGTTGATGATAAAAACATTCTAGGGTGGTCAATGGTGTTTCACATGTTTATAGAGAGCAATGAAAGGAGCTTGCCTATGTGACATGGAAGCTTCAATGGTGGGGCATGTGACAGCTTGGAGTAGGCGCCATATAGAACTGGATGGGGGGTAAATAGTGTCTTGCCCATTTCATGGTGTCTTTACTAGTCCAAACCAAAGAGTCTTGAAAGAACTATCAATGCCACCTTGAAACTAGTGTTTCTATTAGATATTTGAATGTTGATGGTGTGCCAAGTGGTCACCCCAATTTCCACATTGGAAGTTCAAGCTTGTTGAATTAGGATCTTAATATTAGAATACCCATCATCATCCAAGTGGTTCATACACCTAAAGCCCACAAGAAATACCTTTAAACATTTAATGAATGTCTTTTGTAAGAAAAACCACCTTTGTGAGTTGTATGAATGTTCCAATCTTATATCACCATGGAGCACAAAGGGCCAAAAGAGGGGAGCCACTACAGGAACTCACCACCAAACCCTAAAAAAAAGTTCCCAAACAAACCTAACCCTAAAACATCAAAGCAAACAATGTTGGGGAACTTGTTAATGTTGTTGTTGTAGACCTTGCAATTAGAGGGTGACCCCATGCCAATCAAGTGCCAACAAAGAGACCACGATTGAGAATTGGCCACATCAATGTGGTCACTTTGCAAGGATGAAAGTTGTGCCACAATCTAGAAATGATTTGTTGTAGGATGGTGTAAAGTGGATTAAATTGTTGAAGTAAAGACATGAAAGTTGGAGTTGTGGGCTTTTTACCCACATTAACCAAGTAAGTTTTTGGCAAAAACAAAGAAGGAAACATCCCTAATGGTGGGTATATTATTTTTGATAACATTCCATTAAATTCTAAAGGTAATGGTCCACAAAGATGGCTTTTAACAACCAAATTAAAGCTTTACGAGGAAGGGGGGAGTTATCCTTTTCTACTTTGAATGTAACACCATGTTTTTCTTGTAAAAAAAACTTAACCTTCATAAGACCATGAGATGCAAGCCTAATATTAAATTGGTTGCTTCTAGTGAATCTATTTCTATTAACTTTGTGAAATTCAATAACAATGCGTAGTTAATAAGGGTTTTAAAAATCCTATACACCCAAAGCAGTGGAGAGTACTCCAAAACAACATATTAACAAAACCTTCTTGGTTGTAATTGATTAGGAGTAAAATTAAGGTTCAAAGGAGTGGTAGAAACGATGTAATTTCTAACATCTACGGTGGAGGGGTGATTCTTCATGTGGAGCTTAGGTATGCCTTTCTACCTTTGAATGTGTTGGTTATCCCATAAATCTTGAATCCTTGTGTGGCTTGTGGTGACAATGGCCCTTCCTTCACTCATTTTTCAACCCCTAGGGGTTGTCCTTTTTTGTTCAATAATCAAGGGTACCAAAGAGGGGATGCCTCAAAATTACATCAAGATCCTTTAGTTCTAATTTCAATAATTTGCCTTTGATGTTTTTCCAAGCATTTGAAATTGTTTTTTAGTAAGGAAAAGGGGGCTTGTGAAAGTTTGAAACAATGAATAACCCATTAATGGTAGGTGACATTGTTTAGTGTCTATGCCTTGGGGGTTGGATTTGGTCTACCTTATATTACATTAGTACCTTTTCTATTTTTAACATTAATAAAAAGAAAGTCCATTAAAATTAACCTACAATTGAAAATTTTAAAATATTTAAAATTTAATTTTGTTGATACATTGTTAAATAAAATGAAGTATTTAGTAATTAAAAAAGGGTAGCTTATGAATGTTTATGGTGTGTTTGTTTTGAGTGAAATGATATAAGATTTTGAAGTTGAGGTGTTTGTTTGCTTTAACCATTTTTGCTATAATAGAGTTTTTTGTATCATCTTATAGCAAGATCCCTTATGATAAGATTTATTTTTAATCCTAGTAAAACATTAGCCTCTAGTTTATACAAACCTTTCCCTTTCATTCGACAACCTCTCAAAACAATATGTTTTGAGTTAGCTTTTCTAATTAAACAAACATTGAGAATTTTTTTTTATCACATGTCATGATTCAACAATGACACTTATTAGCAAGATATTATTTTTGATGTTTGGCATAGAAATTTTTTTTGATGGATTTTATTTCATTTGTTTGGAACTTGGTTAAGATAAACCTTTTTACTCTAATTTGATGGCTTTTTCCTTTTGCAATTCTTATGGATGAAGTGCTTATGTGTTTCTCAGGGTTGTTAGTAGTTTTCTATTTCATGTCACATTTCTAGTAGTTCATGAATTAAAGTATTAAGAAGGGTGATATTCTTTGATTCTTACCAAATAGGTATTTATTGTAGCCTTGTCATTTTTTGAAGATTCTCAATCCTTTTTTCATGTGAGTTTGATTAAAATTTGATGTAATGTATTTAATGTTTGCTTGTTAGGTTTTGTAGCTTGCCATCCAAACTTTTGATTTTTCCATGATCTTGAGAGTTTCACATCCCCATTCCTAATGACCTTTGACACCACAATTGTGATAGCTCTTAGTTTGTTGTAATTGGGGTTTGGGTTTTTTTATCTTCTTTTTTCAGTCTCTTGCAAGTTTGTCATGCATTGTTTAACCTTTGGATTGTTGCCAACTCCTCCCAAAGTTTTTCCCTCCATTTCCATTGTTGGGTTTGAACTACTTTTGTTTGTAGCTTTTGATCTTGGAAAAATTAGGCGAGGTAAAGTCTTCTTCTTGACAACTAAGGTGTCTTCATTTTCATCCCCATTTAATTTATTCTACAATTCTTCATTTATCAATTTGGGCACTAGTTCCTCTAGAGTAGGCAAGTTTTTTTTGCTAGTGCGAGTTTTATTAGGATGTTATATTGTTTTGGAAAAAAGTTTAACTCCATCAAAATGACTAAATCATTTGGATTTTCAAAATCAATTGCATGTAGTTGGTCTAATAGTTCCTTGAGGTTTTTGAGATAGATGCTTATGTTAATGTTGTCTTCATTTTCATTGGGACAAACTTTTTTAAGGAGGAAAAGTTTCTTTGTTCCATGAGTCTTCCTTTCATACTTCTCATTTGAGTATTGCTAACATCCATGGGGGTTAATAAAGTTCCTAATAAGCATAATGACAACATATTTCTATATTGACAAATTAATTACATTTAGAGTTTTCTATTTGATGTTTTCTTCTTTTGTAGATGACATCAAGAACCATTTAATGCAACATTGGTTGTGAAAATATTTAAATTTCTAACACATACATGACTTATTTTGTGTATGATGTAAATTTTAGTACCCAATGTGCATTGGTAGTAACAATCCTAACAAGTTCACTTAATTTTGTGTTGCACATTTAATATGTGTAATTGGTTGTAATGCATTAATGAAATCAAATGTGTTATGAAAGTGGTGGCTGTTGGTGAACTGTGAACCCAAGTGAGTGTTATTGGATTGTAGGAGTCTTTAAATGTAATTGGTTTGTTTGAGTTATGTGTTTTGAATTGAGTGGCATGTTATGAGTTTGGGTAGCTATGTACAATGTGTATGTTATTGCAATTGAAGCATCTTCAGGGGCTACTTTCATCTCCCTCTTGTCCACACCCTTGCAATTTGCCCCTTATGAATAGCCCTCTTGATCATGTTGCACAACAATAGCTTGCCCTCATTGCTTTGGAGCTATATGTTTTGTTGATAAAGTCCTTCCTCATTTTGGTGAGCTCATATTAGCTCTCCAAGTTACATTGAAGTTGGGCATGGTTTTTAGCCCAATTCTTGGCTTGTTTTTTGTGTCAAATCTCCGTGAGTTGCTGATTTAGTTTTTTGTGGCCATTTAAGTAAATTTTGCATAAATAGTTGTCTTTAACTTGGATCCTTGCATTTAGTGGCATAAAAATGAGTGACATGCCCTTCCACATGAATCACCTTGTGTGGGCTGGACCTTGTGCTATGGCCACCACGATGGGGCACTGTGGTGGTGTGGGTGGCTGAAGCCAAATGGTGGCTTGGGGTTCGACCCCCCAAATTGTCTTGTGGGCTGAGGAGTTGGGTGCTTCAGGTTTGGGATGCCAAATGAGTATGTTCATTTTGGGGTTAACTTAGGTTGGCTAGGACGACTAGGGGTTGTCTTGGGGTAACATGTGATGTTGTCCCAAAAAAACCCTTTCAGAACAATCATGGGTTGTATTGAGGTGGGGCAATAAAGGTGTTGCCAGAATAAAACTTTTAGTGGCAATATGGGTTGTCTTGAGACTACTAGATGGTTTCTTGTTCTCTTTTCCTTCAAGGCAACCTAAGTGTTGTTTTGGGAACAACTTAAGAGTTGCCTTGGGACATCACTTGGTGTTGTCCCTTGGGGACCTGGGAAAACCTTGGGCATGTTCTTGGAGAGATAAGTCCTAGTTCATGTAGTGAGTTTAGGTAGTTAGTGAGTTGAGTCTGGTGAGGCAAGATGGACGTGAAGCTAACCCTATGCATGTGGCATGCCTAAGTAGTTTAGGAGTTAACCCTATGTGTGTAGCATGCGTAGGTAGTTTAGGAGTTAGGATGTGAGATAGGGCGAGGGCGAGGGCGAGGAGTTGACAAGTGCGAGGGTGCAACGGTCAGGACCAAAAGTGCATCAGTGAGCCAGCTAGGGCTGATTTTTGCTCATAGCATGTCCTTATGTTCACCCTAATGAGCTGCCCATGGACTTGCTAGGTGTGGGAATCAATCCTAGCTGCCCTGCTCTCTAGTATAGTAAGGCCCTAGACAGAGGGAAATGCATGGGTTACACCTGGGTTGTTTACAATATCTTGGGAATCATGCAGTGAATAATGTGCGAAAGTGATTCAGGACACTGGGTATGTTGTATGTTCCTTTGCTACAATCAAAGGGGATTGTGTCAACCTTGGCCCCTGAATTTCTTGTTGTGGACAAAGATCAAAGTAGTAGTAGTCCTAACCTGGACTATGTACGGCTATTTGTGGCCTTTTGCCTGGCTACAAGTTGTAGTAGGCAATCAACCTAGTCCAAATAAGGCTTGCAATAGAGCTGAAGCAACTAAAGAATTTGATATTGTCTTCTGAGAGTAAGGCTTGAGTAAGAGCTGAAGCGGTCAGGTCACTTAAAACCTTTTTGGTTGTTGAAACTCCACAACAATCATTGAGAGCATTGGGTTGCTCTCTTCAGTGTACTGGCATCATTATCCACATGGATCATGTTGCATAGACTGTTTTTCCATCTCCTTCAGATGTAGGGTACTTGCTTGACTATACTTTCTCCCTACACAGTTCTCCTAGTACTCATTGTTGAAATATAAATTTATTGTTGTCTAACAACTTTTGGCGCCTTGCCGTGATCACACAACAACCCCATTTTTAATGTCATGATAGCAAGTTCCATATGATTGTTTGGTTAGAAATAGATTGCTTTGCTTTAACTTATCAGATGCAAGAAATTGCATGTTAGGGCCACTTTAGTTGAGGGTCCAAGGTCCCAGGTCCAATAAAATAGAGCAATCCTGTTGGATGCGAGCCATAAATTGGACTGACCGTCTTTTTAGATGAGAGTACAAGACCAAAAAGTGGCAAATCCAGGCTAAACCTACAAGGCACCATTTTGGAGGGAAAATAATTGGTTCAGAGCCCAAAAAAGGAGCTAAAAGGGAGAGCTCATGATTTGAAGAACCAAGATGCAACAGCTAGGGTCCAACTCAAGGATTCAATTTCCTTCAAATGAGTCCAATTTAATTCCTAGGAATTTAGGAATTTGGACCCTGGACCCTCATCTAAAGTGGGGGGAAGGTGTAACACAACAAGACATGCAATCCAAAAACAACCCATTTTCCCCCATTTCTCCTTTTCTGGGGTTCTAATGTCTTGCCACTTGGGTGTTCTCCTGCCCGTGGCTCTCTCTTTTTGGGTGATGCAGAATCAGACAGACATAGTAGATACTAGCAAGTGTGGGGTCATCCCCAGTTTAATTAAAGGTTCAGAAGGAGCAAATAAGCCGGGAGCTTGAAAATAGTCTTTTGAAGATGATCATTTGCACTTGAAAAGGTTTCAAAAGATTCTTGGCTCCCACTGCTAAGGAAGCCAAAAGGGACATATGAAATCTGCACGAGTGCAATTCACCCAAAATTATGAAATGCAAGCTTATCTGGGTTTGCATGTTACAAGACTTGGTCAATATTTCTTTTGTACGGTCACCCATTCCAATAATATTCCCCAATACTATTCCCCTTGAAATGGGTTTAACTTTAGATTTCTTATGAAGAAACCTTTTTTTTCATTTTAATTGAATTCCAGATATGAAAATCGCTCTAAATTCAATAACTTGCTTCGTTTGGTCCAAAAATTATGAAGTGAGACATGTGCACACTGGTTTGTCAAGTGCCTTTTGGTGGTACCAAAAGAGAGGGGGCAGGGGGAGGGGCATGGTTTGGGAGCATTACAACATGGTCACATCCGAACAAACAGACACCTATCTTAATATATTGATGTGATAAAAAAATTAGATTTTAAAGAGGAACATGTCAAATTTTATAGAAGTGCATCCACAAAAAAGATGAATATTCTATAAGATTAGTACCTGTGACTTAATCCTTTAGGTCACAAGTTAAGGAATGAGAAGTACCTATTTGAACCAAATGAAAGAAGTGGATTCTTCATCCATTCTCACTTGAAGTATTTAATGTGTAGTCATGGTGTCAGCATTTGACAATTATTCACTTTCATCCTTTCATGTTCATATTTTTGTTTGTGTTGAGTTGTGTGTAGACATATATGTAATCAAACCTATGATGCGATATATCCAAGACCATTTTAGTTGTGTGAGTGATCATAAGAAAAGCATTTATGTCAAGAAACTCAATTTATTTCTAATAGGCAAGTAAAGTTCAATAAAAAGTCATGATCCCAAGTTCCAACAGCTCCCAACAACATGAAGTTGGTCCAAAGTATTGTTTGTATAATGTTTTGTTATACACCATTTAAGGATAGTGATCAATGGGATAACTCATTTACAACTTGAGAAATGGCTGCTACATCTGCCAAATCTGCTTGTATTTGCCACCTATCTAGTGTGCACAATACAATGTGCGGGATAGCATTATTGGTTTCATTGAACTACCCAGCAGCTGGAATCAAATTATTTAACCCAATAATGGCATGCATAATTGAAATGCAAAGGGGGAAACTTGAAGAGCTTTTGGGAGGTGGTAAGGGTGGGAAACACATTCAGAAACTGGAACTATGGATTTTAAGAGTGTTGAATTTCAGACACAAGGAATGTTGGTAACCTTTGAGTGTCAAAATTCTGATGATATGCCCGCCACAGTGAGCCAGCACCCACCAGCACCCAACAGCACACCGCAAAGGATGAATGGTAAGTGGTTGGGAAACAGTTTTCTGATGAGTTCCAGTTCCCTAGCTATCCATGGTGGTTAAGCTCAGTTGCTTTTTTTTAACCTACCTACTAACAACCCACAAGCAGGTTGTTAGTAGGTAGGTAGTAAAAACAGCCCTTACCTATGTATAAACCATCTACATACCTAGTAGTTGCCTATTTTCTGACCTATCTATCTATATGAGAGACCTATTTCCTACAGAATTGGTTACCAAGGTGAAACCAAATATTAACTCAGTTGAGGTTCATCCACAACTGAGTAATAAGGGGCATCCAGTGGATGGTGCGCTGATGGGTGCTGGTTCACTGTGGCCTGATATGCCCATGTGAGAGCCTTATAGTGTGTGATGACTATGTTGACTCCTACTCATAGCATGTAGAGTATTTTGGCAGGTATCTCTGAAAATGTAAAAGCCTGCCCATAAACATAAGATGGCCTCCAGTTTCAAGAGTGAAATTTAAGGTGCCCTCCATCGACACTGGGAAATCTTTGACAGGTCATTAGTCACTATGCAGTGTTTTACCACCAGCTACATACTGTGATGGTTTTTTGGATCATGTTGGCGTCTGGCCAGTTGTGATGCTCCAAGACAGAAGAATTACATGTCCTCCCAACCAAGTTAGGCACTTTGCTGCTTTACATTTATTAAACAATAGAATAGTCTATAAGGTAAATGGATTTGAAATTTTAGTGAAATTATGCATTTAAATGTTTTCTCTCAAACGAGGCTAATCAATTGAGGAGGGTCGAACGAACACTTGGGACTTTGAGTTTTCAGGATGTATGCTGAAGCCCTCTGCTGAGGGTCTTGTCTGCATGAGGCTGCTTGTGAGCTGGTGTCAAGTTCAGGCTCAATTCTGGTGAAGCCCACAGCTGAGGGCTTTACCAAGTGTTAAGACCTGTGCCGAATCAAATTTTTTTTTCCCTCTCATCATGGGAAACAAATAGAAAAAAATTTGCAGGATGTTCCAAAATAACATAATGACTTGCCATTGATTTTGTACTCTAGTTGGAGGGTGTCTTAAATCTGTAAGATTCAAGGCTAGGTCAAGAGCTCATCTTCCAGAAATGCAATGGCCCATTGTTGTTTTTTTTAGGGTCGGACATGGTCATTACATGCGGTAATGCCCTCGGATAGGCACATTACCAGAATTTGGTGCTGCCCTTGGTGGCTGCCCAGGAATTCTAGTTATGTGCCCATCTGGGGTCATTAGTACTTACTTACCACAAAACGCCCGCCAGAGTGCAAGCAGTCTGTATAGGGTAAGGCCCGTGCTATCAGGGAATTACTGTGTGAGCACCGAGGGCGGAGCCCGAGGTCCACGCAGTAATTCTCTGACAGCAGGGCATTGCGTAACACTCGAGGTACTCAATGTTACCATAATCGAGGTAATCATAGAAATGAAAATCTTCCGGGAAAAAACCCTCGTGAAAGGGAATTTTCCTCGCCCTTGGGCGATCCACCGTAGTGATCAAATTCCCATATTCGAGGTGCCCTACAAATACACTAAGAATTCTCTCCGAGGTTGTTACGTTTTTTGAAATGCCTCGTAAACAGCGCTTGGCAAAATATTTTGGGTAAGGTGCCCCCGGATTACACTATAAAAATAGGTGTAGGTCTTTTACCTGGAGGATATCGCCCAACGACAGGGCCGTTCCCAAATAGAGGGCTGCCCCCTTGGGCCTTGACCATCGGTCTAAAAGACTTGAAGGAATTAGATCAGGGTGACGGTAAGTCCCATTGGGGGAAAAGTTAATACGGCAACTTCAGTTTATGCCCAGTGATTTTCGGAGGTACCTGATCTATTTACCCCCCGGATATTACTTATGAGGTGATGATTGATTTGATGATTCGCGGAGATTTTATGTTTTCGTGTTTGCGTCCACTGGAGATGAGGCGCTTGGCTGTCAGTGACGAGAGCAGTTGGCATTGAAGTTGTTGTCAAGAGTAGTCATAGAATTTGAACTTGGCCACAGCTGATTTCTTGCGATATAACAAGAGGAGAACTGGAAGAGTCAGGTGGAAGCAGTTCCAGGGCGGAGATTCCTCTCGTGGAAACACGGGTGCCAAGGTCGAGTGCGCATAATTGGGGATCATCAAGGATTGGGATTTGGCGCTATGTTTGTATCCTAATCACTGGCTCCGTCCCTGGGTCATCCTGCGGTGTTGTCTCGTTCTTGTAGAGGCGTTTTTGTCTTGTGTTTGTTAACGGAGCAGAGTCTGTTTTGCTCTTCTTTCGAACCAGCATCGGACCACGAGTAGCTTGACAATCGCGCAATTTTTAACGTCTCCAGAACGCTCCTTGATTGGCTGGTAAGACCGACGTACTATCTGAGCTCTCTTTGTAGCGGGGTTAAGTCTGTACTCTGCAGCAGCTTGCTCTATTCTGCTTTTGCTTTGCACTATATTCTGGGTTTAATACATAAGGGAAAATAGTATCCCCTGCCGTTGGGCTATGCTCTTTCTGGGCTCGAAGTTTTCTTTTTTTCTAGATTTGGCCCGTGTCCCCTTGTTGTCAGCAACAGACTGACGGCTTTCGAGAGAGTTACTGCAGTATGTTCGAGACCAAGATCGCATGAACTTGAGAGATTATGTAATGCTCTTCCACACTCGGCCTTGCATCTTCTTGCTCTGGAGAAGTCTCGAGACAACAATCTTTAAAAGCTTCAAACCACTGCGTTGTCTCAAAATTGCGGAAGAAGAGCTAGTTAGCGTCTACACAGCACCAAAGCATTGTAGTAGTCTAATATGTTTCAGACGAAAGTTCTTCTACTTCTTGCTCGGGCAAATAAATTGCGGTTGATTTGTTGTTGAAGGTTGTAGCGCTGCACTGAGGCTGCACTCATCCAAGTGAAGATAAGAATTCTTAGGATGTTGGAGGGCAAGGCTGTGATTGGCGAGACAGACATGCCTCAGAAGATGCAGGAACATGCAATGCGCTGTGCATCGGAGGCACTAGACTTGCATGAAATCAGTGACTGCAAAGATATTGCTTGCTACATCAAGAAGGTACGTCTCTCTCTTTTGTGATATTCGAGTTAATTCATTCAATTTCGTCCTGCCTATTTGTCATGTCAATGTTATATCTTTCTTTGCTTATTGTTTTGGGACTGTCCTCCTTTCTGCTCCATTATGTCTGGATGCGCGGTGCCTTATTCCCTTATGACAATGCAGCAAGTCATTAGTGTACAGTACAGGGCTTCACATGTTTTGGATAGAAAAGTGCAACTGGCAATAATGTTGCCTATCACTGGTTCATGACTCTGTTGTGCGGTAGATAAATATATAAACTCTTTTCTCAGTTACTATTACATCAGACTCTTGAAGATGCCTTCTATGATTGCAAAACTCCAGGAAACTTCAGTCCCTCTTCGGATGGTATTTCATATTAAGCCTTTCTAAGTTCTGGTGCTCCTAAGTCTATTCTCTTCTCACTGGATATAACAGCAACCAACATTCTCCAACTGAGCAATAAGGAGATGCATGCAAAAAGGAAAGATATGCGAGTTGAAACAGGCTGCATTTCTGATCTCACAAACTGTTTACATGCTTTTACATGGTTTTACAGCAATTCGACAAGACATACGGTCCAGGATGGCAGTGTGTTTCTGGAACAAGTTTTGGATCCTACATAACACACTCCTCTGGTTCCTTTATCCACTTCTGTTTAGGAAGACTGGCTGTGATGCTCTTCAGAGGTGCTGCATAGGTAGCAACTTTTCACTTCTAGAGACTTTTGCATGTAGGCAGAACCAGACAAACAGATTGTTAAAATTTCAGGAAGTTGCTATTTTCACTTGAAGCTCTCTCTTTTTGATATGTGTACAACAGTCTGGACCTCAAGATAGAGGTGAGCCTAGGAACCTGTACAATGTATTCCCAGATCTGTTCTATGTCCATAGGAGGTTTCTATAGAAATGCATTAGGATGGTCTTTGTTATGTATTGGACATGCTTGAGGTGCATTTCTGTTTAGACAATAAAGGGAAGCTATGGTTTTGACATTGATGAAATGTGATGCTCATATTGCTTGTACTGTACTGGACAACAACAGACATTCATTGCCAATTCTTGGAGATTTTCTGTTTGCAGTTGATACTTCAGACATGGATGTTTGTCAACATGGGAAGACTGTGTGCAACTGCTGCGTGACATTTAACCTGGTTCATGTATCTTGGGACTTGATCTACTACAGATCAAGTCTTTTGTCCTTTGCTGGTTTTGGAAGTTTTTGACACTATCTTAGGGGATATGCTTGTATGACTGATTACCTTGAAATGTGGAGCTGACAGATTTGGAACATCAAGTTGGAAAACTCTCACTGGGCACAGTGCAACCTAATAACTTTTGAAGAGTTTGAGCTTCTTTGCATGGTCAAATCTTGTGTACATAACTGTCCAATTCTTGTTCAAGGATTTGCTACATTTGGATTCCATATCCTTCTTTGGGAATAATCTCATGTCTCATCATCAAAGTACCTGAGCAAATAGCCTTTTCCTTGAGTTGTTTGCAACAACTCCTGAGTTTTCCTGAAGCCATGAATCTTGAGCCATCAACCCCTTTTGCTGCAATTATGCATAACAGCTTGGAAAGAAGTCTAGGTATCTTCATCGGTGGAGGTAGTAGTGTCTTTTACGTGCTCTATGGATACTTGGGCTACGCCCTCTATGGTGGCTAACTGGACTGCGCCCTCGTTGAGGAGTTTGAGTCCCAACTGAAGACACAGTGACTCTTCCTTCTGTGGCCTGCCGACGTTTCTTCTGGTATGTAAGCCCGATCTGATAAGAGAGACCCCCAAAGACCATGCACACCCCAGTCCATTGCTGCATGGAGAGAGAGTTTTTGTTCCAGATGGAGGAGATGAGAATACTCACAAACTTCCGTGTCGTAGTAACTGTTGTGTTTGCCAGGGCTCCAAAGCGGCTGATGGTCAGGAAGATGAAATTTTGGCCAATTGCCCCACATAAACAGAACCAAAAAATGTCCCAGCTGACATCTGGGTGAGAGGCACAAAAGCTCCAGGCTGGAAAACCACCTGCACCAGGTACCAAAAACATGAAGAGAGACATGTATATTGTGCCCCATAGGTTCATCCCCATCATGATGTGCCATGCATTGATATGCTGGTACCTGTCTCCACCATAGCCAAAAGAATCATAATTAGCTCCCTGCACAAGGTCCACCAGCACTGTAAAACAAGAAGACTAGAGAGAGTGAGACATGAATGAACAAATTGCTCCACAGGCAGTATTCTTCCTGACCTGGGACACTTTTATTTGGCTCACCCCAGAGTCACTAGCCTGAACTCACAATGGACAGCCATATGATTAGCAGATTGAAACACAATGAACACCTACAAAACACAAGAACCTGGAAAGACTCTTAAGAGATTATTGCAGAGAATCTCCTTCCAATTTACATAATTTGTATCCAGGGACAAGTGGATAACTTATGACATCGAAACATATCCAAATCCTTTCCAGTTTTGATCGCAGTTAGTTAGTCAAACCCAATGCGTTGGATTCCTTGCTTGAACCATCTTTTGAATTTATTTTGGCCATAAGGCTGCATTGCCATGAAAACCGCCCACCCACTATTCCAACCCCATTCATTGTGATCAAATGAAGGGAGAGTGTTTCCATGTCTTTGCAACTTTTCACAACTTATACAGCAATCCATGACCATTGGCAGTTAAGGTTTAGGACAAGCAAATTTATTATGACAGCCAACTGCACATCAAAAGGGTTGTGACTGGCACTTTTCAGTCTACTGAGTCACCTATTATGCTGGATGGGGGTGGCACTCACCAAGATGGTGGATAAACATGCTAGGATAGTGGGTCAATTGGTCAATGGATGTGCTATTTACGTGCAAACCTCAAACTTTCAGGTGGCATATATGCACCCTAAGTGCAAATAAGGTGTTTCATGCTTTCAAACTGGGACAAAACCCTCAAGATTGCAGACAACAGTGATGGTAGTCCTCTTTGAACACAAAAGGTATTGAAATGCTGTCCTCGCTTTCTGAATCTTTGTGTTAAACAATAGATGTCCCTCTGACATGGAGAACACTATGGGTAGCTCCAAGACTCAGAATTCGGTACAGCAGCTGCATTTAAGTACATGTTTGTGGCCACTGAGAGCAATTCACAGCTGACAACTGAAATTTTTTGTTTCCAAGAAATTATCCTAGTGCAATGATAGACATGTGGGGAGAGAGAGAGAGAGAGAGAGAGAGAGAGAACCTTGCAGTGAGAGAGTCTTGACTAGCATTTGTGAATCCATCCAAGCCCAGGTTGAGTAAACACAGACCATAACCAAGGGGGGCATTGGGGCTGGCAACTTTGCTTGAAATTGATGTATTCTGCACCACCCAAAGAAGAAAATTGCAGCCATTCGTTGCATCTTTACTAATTTCACTGATGGTTTTGAATCAATGAGATCTTATAGACATTGGAAGTGAAGGAGAAGAAACTTACTTTGCCTAGAGCAAAAATAGACACACCACCTGCTACCAACAATGTGCACAGATACTCCTGTAGAGTGTAACGCACGCCATACACAATTGCTCCCATCAGCATTACTGCCACACTCCCCCACTCCTAGGGATCAGTTATTTTGATCTCTCGAAAACATTTATCAATTCAGCTTATGTCTTTTACTTCAATCTGAATCCTCATAGAATTAGCAGTAGACAGATTGTTGGATGGATGGCCCAGAAGAGGAGTGACAAGCAGAGAGAGCCTGACAGCATTTTCAAATTTGCAGAACCTTTTAAAACTTGTTCTGGTTTGTCCAAGAATGAAGAAGAAAAATATTGTAATACCTGGAATCATCTTGGAGGATTTAGCCAGAACCTGTTTGTAACAAGAAAACAAGCAAGGTTTGTTTCAGGACACAATGTAAGCAAAAATACATATGACTTACTCCCATTGGCAAGGATGCAAAGAGAAGTAGAGCATTTGCAATAAGTAAAGAATCAAAGCTACCAAGATCGAACAATATCCTGTATAATAAATGTGACAATCTGTAACATTGGTAAGTAAGGGAGCTGCTGGATTCATGAACTTATTTCCTCAATGACAGGCACAAAACCAGCTTCTGGACTCTGAAATGATTTTCAGAACATGAAAGTCCCTGGAGCTTAAAACTGAGGGATGGAAGAAGCTGGGATTCATGTTATGGAATCTAGTATACAACCTGTGCAGGAAAGCTGATGTATCTCAAGGCGAGAATACCACATGCAGGTCCAATGCTGTTGGATACACTCGGAGCACAATAAGCTCTCAGGGGAGGAGGCTTTGATCTTGGCTGTCCTTGCCATATTGAGAGCACTGAATTGCACGCCAAACACAACAACAACAACCAAGAAGCAGCCATAAAAACACATGACATGTTCAACAACACCACCCGAACACCCAGTGCACTGTTGTTGTAAGTCTCCTGGCAAGATCATTCTTTTTGGTCTGGACAGTTTATTTCACAAATCTGGTATACATGATCAAGGAAAAGTTGTAATCTGTTTTTGAATTCTAATGATCTATGGAGCCATGGGAAGAAGAAGTAGTTAACTTCCATTTTTTTTCCTTGAATGATGTGAAGAAAAATAAGGTTCAACTTATTGAAAAGAAAAACAAAAGAATTATAATTTATTTAAATATAAGTGGAGTCCTTAGAATTGGATTATGAGAATATACTTTATAAGTATATATAATTAAAGAAGTTTGCAATTCCATGATGTTTTGAAGCAATGAATTTGATCACAAATGGATTTTGTTCTTACTGGAGAACGACCAAAGGAAGCACATGGCGCATTGCGGCAGGTGTAGGAACGCGAGGTACTGAAATCTTTGTCCATCTTGCCCATATTTCTTGGTTGATCTGTACGCACAAAACAAGCAACACTTAAAAATTAGTTTACAAGTGATATGGCCATGATGTGCTCTTGATCCAAGCTTAGCTTGTTGCGGGATTTGTGTCTCCCCTCTTTACAACTGATTCTGTTTCTTGGTCGTCGATGACGCGTGTGCTCCAGTCATACACACCGGGACGTGCACACCGGCTACAACAACTTGCAATGTTCAATCCAGTTTAAAGTTTACAACTTTGAACAGTAAGAGAGGATCTAGCACTGACAATTTCTCCTGAAGTACACCCTGTGAGATGTAGGAAGCATAGATGGCCACCACGCAGAGGAAGAATGTGAGTGTCTTCCATGCATGTGACTCCGGCGCCATCTTTGACGATGATGGTGGCGCAACGACCATGTCATCGCCGCTTGAATATTCATCCTCGTGACTACCGCCTTTCTTTCCCTGGCCTCGCATCCAGCTTCTTCTAAATATTTGGTTTAGAGATTCTTCTTCCTCCTCCTCTTCTTTCTGATGTGAAGTTTCCCAGGGTACTCTTGTCTACCGATCGCCTGTGTTTCTCTACTACTCTGCAGTCTCCGAGTACTGCTCTTACCTCTAAGAAAAGCGAATTCCTAACAGATTCTAGTCGTTGTTCTCTGTCGGAGTCACCGTCTTACTTTCCTTTTCTGGCGTCTAGAGCTTTGACAGTTCCTCGCAGGCTTCTCGCGCACATTTGTTGATTCTTTCCTTTTCAACCTCATAGCGCTCCTCTCCTTTCCGGTCGAATGTTCAAGCTGTTTCTGCGTCAAATCTGTCTCCGTCATCTGCTGATGATCATTTGTTTCCTTTTCTCGCCGCCTTTGTGCCAATGCTTTCTTCTTCATCCGACTGAGTCGCTGCTGCAATCGCTTCTGCTCGGCCTGCTCCCTCTGTCGTTCCTTGGTGCAGCGTTGCCTCTCTCTTCTCCTAGAAATCGCTTCCTGTCTCCTTGCGATCGCTGTCACTGGGCTCCCCCCGGCCGCGCGCCACGACGACTTGCGTAAGTCCCGACTTCGTCTCCGTCCCCAAGCACAATAGCGCATGCAGGTGCCGCAACTGGCCATAGTGAAGAAGAAGAAGCATGCTTGCTCCTTGTACTTACGCCTCCTCGTTCCTGCTGCTTCTTCATGATGTTGTGGGGTTGTCTTTGTAGGGGGTGTAGTGGGTTCATCGTGGTGGTGGGATGCGAGCGTGCGCGTGCGCAGAAACCAACGGTCAACCGTCACCAGCTGCACTTGATGATGGCCTTTCCCTTGCGTTTGGCAACCCTTAGCCCTTGTGATTTCACACTGGTCAGAGAAAACTTCCCCCGGAAATTTTATGTCAACTGGTCAGGCTCCCTCCTTCTGCTGGAAACGATCTGCTTAGGCCGCCGCTTGGACCCAAAGGGCCCATTGGTGAATGTATACAACCCAAGTTCCAATAGTTGCCTTCAACCTCTTCAAACAAAGAAGAGAAATTGGAGGTCGCCATCCAGATCTCCACACCTGCGTAATGGCAGTTCAGGAGGACTGGGAACGAGGTACGACTCAGCTCATGATCAACCTGTTGGTTCTTTGTCATAAGTACTTCACAGTGAGCTTATTAGGAAGGTGTCTGCATGTTACAAAAAGTCTGCAGCTGTTTGAAAAACAAGAGATCTGTCTTTGGAGACAACCAATTGTCTCCCTTCAACGAGAACTTAGTTTCCAGCTTTGACAATATGCAGAGCATCATATTCAGGGTGAAGGCAGAGGCATCATGGTGGTTGTTGCCGATGTTCTACCTGGAGACATGTCTCTCCCCTGGATCTGAAGGTGAAGGAACCCAAGGATAACAGGTAGCACCTGACCCTTTTGTCAATTTCAGGTGCAAATTGCGAATCTCTCTGACTGATTTGGTCCAATTCTTGTGATAATTTAGAGAAGCTTACTATCACCAACATATTTCTGTTTTGTGAACAAGACAATTTTTGTGTACACCTTGAAGACATCAGATTTAGCACACACCCAATGTGGAGAATTATTGTGAGAGTCTTGGATTCCAACTCAAAGCATGATTTCTTCATGACCTCACAATGCCAAATGGAAATACCTACCATTCAGATAAAATGATAAGAATAAATCGATTAATTTCCAAGCACCGACATAAGAAGAATTTTTGTGTGGATTGCTTTGGTGATTGCAAAGGTTTTGATATTGAAGAATAGACTATCTGCATTTGAACATTTCCTTTAGTTGGGATGGGGTCTGAAAATCAATTTAATTTTTCTAAACAAACATATACATGTCTACATGTTCAAACTTTTTTCCACATCGAGCTTTGCAACATTTTCATGCAGTTCCATTCTCATATATTAGTAGAATTGGAAAATCCTTTGGACCCTAAGAGAAATGCAAGAAGGAAGTTGGAACTTATGATGGTTAAGAACACCCCCAACAAAAAGATCATCACCCAAACCTTTTTAAACATCTCTTGGCAATAAGATATCCCATAGCCTGCCAAATCACCATTGTTGCCAACATAAGCATGGTTGTTTAAAATCCCATTCCTTAGACATTTATGAAATTGAAAGAAATCAAAGTTTTTTTTAGTGTACTTGGAAGCTCCATCAATTGCAATGAAAGGCCCATTGAGGATTCTTCATGTGCAAATATTAGAAATCAAACTCAATACATATTTTTACCTTCAACATTGTTTTGAAAGCCAAAATATACATAACTTTGAAAATGCATGCCATCCTTAGAGAATGTAGGTGTTTACCCTTTTATTCTGACGATTAATTGTTAATTTGTTTGCATAATGTTCAATGCATGTTTGCTATACATAAGACGTTACAACCTTTACAAGGCAAATCATCATAAGCTTAACTTACTTTGGGCCACCCATTTTGAAGGGTCATATGATTCATTGCAAATGATGAATATGTACCCAACTCTTTAGAAGAATTTGAAGTTGCAAATTCATAGAAGGGGATCCATTAATGTCCTTTTCAAGATTTAAGACATTCTTTCACATTATTTTTTGAACTCAAGTAACTTCAAGATGTTCAAGTTCCAAGTGAATTACCAAATAAAAGTTCAATAAGACCTATTCCTAAATGAGTTAATTAATATCATTAAATGGCAAGTTTAACAAGCAATTACAACATGCACAATGTTGGTCAATTGTCATCATACAACACATACAATTGAATTCCTTTAGCAAGTGAATTCAAAATAAAGTACAATAACATAAAAAAACAAATCACATTTTAAAATCCCCATATATAAATTTAATTTTTAATGTGCAAATTTAATACAACATAATGAGTTGTCGTAAACAATCAAAAAATTCTAGAATTTACATAAAAAATCCCATAACATTTAAAGCTAGAATTTTGGGAATTATTATACATTGAAACATGGTGATAAAATTGGTATCATGCTTAAAGATTTACTTATTATGTTTGTGAATTTTTTTTGGTCACTATGAAAAAATGGGGTGTTTTGCAACTAACCTTGTAATTGGGTTTTTAAATTGTAATGAACATTTGTAATTTGTTACAACTCAACATATTTTTATAAGTTTGAGTGCTATTAGACAAGTTGTATGAGTTGCAATGGATGTAACTCACCATATGTGAAACCGTTTACATATTCAACTCACTATTCAATTACAACTATGTAGGAAAAAGTATCTTGCAACTCTATACAATTAATTTGCAACTATCATGGTAATGTCATGTTGACGTTATTTGTCATTGATCCATCAGATTTTAACATGTGGCACTATGGGGATTTTTGAATGAAAAATATTTTCTTTTTGAAATATTGATCTCTACCATCCAATATGATTATTCATTTTATATGGTATTAAATTGTGACATGTGGTTTAATCGATAGTTGCTATGGGGTGGCATATTCATCAAATTTTGAAAAAATTAAAATGATAGAAATCTATTTACATAGCTACGTGGGCCAATACATAGGTATAAGTAAGTTGGTAGGTCCTACCTACATATTTAAGAAGGTAGGTAGGACATACTTACACACCTACATACCCATTTACACTACATACCTAAGTTTACCTACCTAGCTAGGTAATGAAGTAAGAAAGTAGAAAAGTAGGTGAACTAAATAGTATCCATGCAAAGATTTTTATTTTGTGTTTTATTTTTAGGGTTATGTTTTTTTGAGTTCATCCCAAATTAACACATGTATTTTAATGTGAGCATGCAAAAAACTATAACTTTTATTTATAGTTTGTAAAATGAAATTCAAAAATAAAACATATGAATTTTAAATATTTTAGTTGCACATTAGTTGCAAATTGAATTGCAATTAGAAAACAATTTTTCCAATTTTTTGTGTTTGTTTTTTATTTTTGTAAATTATACAATCAAATAAGTTATTATTTAATAACTATATATATGGATTAATTATCAATATTTAATTATCTAAAATAGTCACTTGAATTTGATTTTTGAATTAACTGATCTAATTCAAATAATTAATTAGTTAATTATCAAATACTTAGTGATCTGAATTAAGGTAAAATTCACATAATTAATCATTTGGAATCCCAAAATTGATTCTTTGGATTATTTGATAATTAATTATTTGAATTAATTAGTCTAATTCATCTTTTTGTAAGTAACTATTTTAAATAATCAAATATTTTACTTCAGATAATTTATTATGAGATAATTAATTATCTGAATTTTAATTTTTAAAAATTAATTATCTATATTCACTAATGAACTAATTATTTGAATTAAACTGATTAATTCAGATTTAATAGTTTATTATTCAATCTAATTAATTAGTTCATAATAATTAAGTAAATTACATGTTAATTAATAGTTAATGTATAATAAATTATTGAGAAAAAATCATTATTAACTATTTTAAAATAAATTTGAATTTGGATAGAGGCTAATTATCAAATAATTAATTATCTGAATTTAGATAATTAATCATTTATTATTTGAATGTAAAATTTTCCTTATTAAATATCTGAATATCAAAGAACTAATTATTTATTTGAGCCAATTAATAAGCTAATTGTCTAAATTATATTGATTGATTCATATTAATTATTAAATATTAATTATTATGTAATAGTTAATAATTTATTGAAAAATGAATTCGTGATTGAAAATTAAAGATTACATATGAATGTTTTTTGTCATCAATCATATTAATAATTAAATAATAGTCACAAAATAGTGAAAAAATAAAATTTGTACAATGGTAACATAATGGCATAACTAGTTGTATAAATGGGAATGATAACTAACAATTGGTTACAAGTGTCATCTGGCAATGGAAATGTGTACATGTGGCATGATCATATGTGTTGATGTTATACATTAGTTGCAACATAATTGCTAATTAGATGCTACATTTACACTAATTGTAATGTAACTACCACACACAACTAAAGTGTAATTTGCCAAAAAGTCAAATAGGATTGATTATGTCCATATGTATGATGTGTACATTACATTGCATAGGTGTCCCATTTGCAACTAAGTTGCAACTATAATACAATTCCTTGACTTTTTGATGTGGCATTTTATTTATTAGTTCTTTGTATTTCCATGCTTTAATTGTAGTGTAGTTATTTATTAATTATTTTAAAGCTCTAGTTGCAAAATAGTGTGGTTTAGGCAAACATGATTCCTCATGGTTTACATTCATTCTCTTGGAATCCCAACCAACAATCATTTTTCCTAATCCATTATTCTATATGTTCTTGACATTGCATATTCCTTCACATCATATTTCCCTTCCACTTAAAGTTAATATTAATATTTGAATGAGGAGGAATTATTGATGGTGTGTGTTTTCTCAAGGGTTTATGTGTTAATGTTCAAATTCATTTTAATTTTAAACAAAATACATAACATTTTGAAAATCATTACTACCTTTCATGTTTCAAAAACATCTTTGAAAATGGTCAGGAGATTGTAGAGACATTCCAAATTTGATATGAAAATTTGCATGTTCCTTGATTGTTTATGAATTGTTGAATGGGCTAGATAAATGGTGATAATATTTCATCATTATGGATGTAGAACTTTTTTGTATTTTTTTTTCAAGTTTGAGATTTGATCACCTATCCTTTTATTTGATTGTGTTAAAAAAAGTAATGTTTTGTCTATTGTATTTCAATTTTTTTTGGATTTCAAGGATGCAATCTTCAATCACTTATCATTCTGCTATTCATTCAAATCTTACAATTTGAATATGATTAGACTAGGTAATTGTTAGCAAGATCAAGCGAAGCTAAATTAGGTTACTTATTGTGCATGTGATATAAATGCATCTACCATAACTATGTAAATGAGATTAATGTAATGGAATTTGTAAGTTTTTAAAAGAAAAGATGTAAGAATAGACAAAAAGCTTGGGATGTATCTAGTACACATTTTACTCAATGGTATATGTCAAGTTGAATCATCTTTATCGGTCTTGACAATTGGATATAACATCTTATTGTAGTATTTACAATACATTCATCATATTTATGTCAATTTGTAAATGTTATTTAGGCTAGTAAAAACAATTCTATTGTTTGCTTACATAATATATTTTGGATGAAATATATCATTAATAATGTTAGTTTGGGTTAATAAATTTGCACATACTGCAATGCTTGTCAAAAGCATTACACATTACAATGGCTAATTTTGATTATTAACTACAATGATTAATTCAAGTGTTTGATTTTAAATGGTTTTTCATCTCACCCAAGCATAAAATGATCACGAAATTTTGATGGCAAGTGCTTACAACATGGGGTTACCTTATTCAAAAATCCCAAAAGTAGGAGAAAATAATTTCATTGTTGGTTGCATCCATGGGGTTATTTTGCATGCTACCAATATCAAACATATATCTATCATTGCATGATCATGATGGGATTTTATGGATCTAAGTAATTATGGTGAAATCATGGAACATAAGTGCCCCATGTCATGACCATGATGCATTTCTTAGGGTTTAAATGTGATTAAGGTATTTGTTTATTCATTTTCATTCACAATCTTTGCAAACTAATTGTGTTGTTACAATTTTTTTAAGTTTTGGGATATGGATGAAGGGTTTTTTATGCAAATTGCATGTCGACGCAATCATAGTCAAATGAGCCAAAAACCATGTTGAACGATTGAAAACTATCAACTTTGTCAAACATATTTATGTAATGCCACTTTAATGTCATGTTGATCAAGGAAATTTTTGTTAAATGATTTATATGAGTGTTGAAAAACTCAAAAAAAAACATTTAATTTTGTAAATTGAGTTTTGGTTTCAATAAGGGACTTTGAAACTTTAACACCAAAAAATTAATTTTATAAAACACTAGGCTAAAGACTCTTTTAAAAATGAAATTTTGATGTGAAAAAAATGGAAATGATGATAACTTACTATCCATATATGAAAAACACTCATAATTAAAAAAATTGTGGTACTTTAAATTTTTTTTAAATTCAAAATGTTCAAATTTTAAGAATCATTTGCTAAACGTAAATGAATCATAATGTGTATGAAATATGAATCAAGTTGTGGCTTATGATATAAAAACTAAAGCTTAAAGTAGTTATTATATTTTAGCATGATTGGAAATTATGATCATTTTTCAAAATGAAATGTAGAATGTGCCAAAATTTGAACACTTTTAGACAATTCATATTTATTTTTAAAATTTAACACAAATCATATAATTTATAGAGGGAATTATAAATATTTTTAAAAACATGTTGCAAAAAACCTTTCAAAATTTCCTTTCTATGAAAAAATCAAAATGTCCACAAAAAGGCCATTTGTGCTTGAGTCTTTGTCATTGTTTGCTCATTTGATTGTGATTACGCCTATGTGTTTTTATGATATTAGATCCTCACTTGGGTGAGTGTTCAATGTGTAGTTTCTTATGTGCTGGAAAGTTAAGGAATTAGGAAATAAATATATGTTTGCACTAGAAGAAAAATTGTTGTTTGTAATCAATTTTTATTTTTATTTTTTTACCACAACATTTTTTAGTTGCAAAAATTGATTGCAAATGACAGTTTTTTTTGTTTAATGTTGTGTTTTGTGAAAAGAAGATTAAGAAAATAACTCTTGAACACCCCTTCTCTCTTTGTTTCTCCCTATGCCTTTTTTCTTTTTAAACAATAGTTTCAAATAGGAACAATTCCAACATTTGAATTTCTTTTGAAAGTCAAGCAATGATAATCATGTGAAGGTGAGTGACATTGTTAGTAGGATGTTGTCATGTTGATTTTCTTAAGGCGATTTCATTATAAGAATGTAAGGTCATCCATCATTTTAAGGATATTAATCAAAGAGGTCAAAAATAGACTTTAAAATAATAACAACTTGAGTGTAAAACTTTACGTTTCTTTCCTCTATTTTTTAACATGAAGTTTTCATGAGCTTCAAATTCCACCCAAAAAAAAACATTTGGGTAATTTACATTTTGTGCACATGTAACTAGCCTAAGTTCAAGTTTGCACTCATGATGAAAGAAAGAAAAGAAAAAACTTTGTTATATTGTATCACAAATAAAGTTCAATTTGTGGATAATTTACTTTTGTAAATGTAATTGCATTTGTCTAAACACTGCTAACCAATTATGCATTATTCTTAACTTGAGTCAGCTCATGTTATTAATACTTACAAACAAGCAAACGGTAACAACAAATTGTGTGATTTCTTACAACATTCAAATCAAAAAAAAAAAAACACATTGTCATAAAAAAAATTATTATAAGATTTTCCTCTTTCCCTGGTTACATACTATCTACACCTTATGAATTCAACTACTTGTCACATGTTCACATATGCATCAAAAATTGTGAAAATTTGTTATTATCTTATATGAATGACTTTTTATTTCAAGTTTTTGTTGTATCATTGTAATTATATCTATGTATTAGAAAATTAATACATTGCAATTCATTGTATTGTTGTGTTCTTATGTTCAATTATGTTACATATATTTTGATTATCATTTTTTTTCGTATTTATTTTGAATCACCTTCTTTTTAAAACCTTGTGTTACACCTAGAAAGTTTATAAAGGTGTCTTCATGTTAAGGAATACCACTTAAAATGTCACAAATGTAATTTTAATGCACATAACAAGAATTCTAAATTGTTGATTAACTATCAAAATATTTTTTAAATGACATATCAAGTCATTTAGATAATGAATAGTAATTGATAAAATTTGTATTGCCCAACAAACCCATCCTTGTGTGGTACCACTAAGAACAACATACCCCAAAACCCAACTTCAAAACAATATAGGAGTCATATAAAAAGTATTTTTCATTTCACATTTATTACCCAAATCATGTTAAATTTGATACTTCAATTGGATTTTTAAAAAACTAATTTTAATATTTCAAATGGATGGTTGAAGAAAGAATTTCAAGAAAGTAACACTTGGGTTTCATTTTTTACAAAAGAAACATTTTTTCATTTATTTAATGCTTCAAATTTCTAGGAGGGCCTCAAACAATCCTCTTTTTTATTTATTTAATAGATAGTGAATTGAGGCAACAACATTTTTTTGAACAATTTTCAAAGGTCATGACTAGGAGGTCTTGAAGGGCCATTACATTCATGTTTACAAATGTGTAATAATTCTTCTTCTTTTTTGTTTGAATCAACAATTTGGATCATACCTTAATGACTTAATTGATAAATTAAAGAAAAGTATTTACAATGATGCAACTTGACGCTTAATGATAAGGAGTCAAAAAATTTAGGATCACATGTTATGAACATTTTAAAAACACAAATTTTCGTATTTATGTAGCCAATTAATGTAGGTGTTTACAAAGTTTTCCATAATGTGTACAAAGGTGGAAAACATACAGCCCATATGGTACAAGTCAATAGTAAAAATCACAATTTAAAAAGATTAGATTTTTTAAATTAAATTAAATTGGGTCCACCTTTCCTTGAATTTTGGTGAAATGTTTCCTAATGGTATCACCCAAGGATGGGTTTGCACATTGTTACATGTTATGAATTCATAATCACAAAGTTTTTTGTAAGTAAAAATACTTTCGTCACATCCAAAAAAAAATTCCATCTTTTGCAATTTGCATGATTTTTTTGGTTGGAACTTGTCAAATTATTTATTATAATTATGTGTGTGTGTGTGTGTGTGTGTGTGTGTAAAAACCCTCAAAATATGGCTTCAATTCTTGCCCAAAGTTTAGTAGGATTATTTAAAGTCCTTAAAAAAGTCATGGGTGGAACTCTTAAAACATAAAGACACCCTTAAAATGTGTTTTTAAACACTTTGTTATATTTGGATATAGGTTTAATGTGCCATTATTTTTATTTTTTTCTAATTATTTAGCCTTTTTATTAAATTTTTAATTTCAAAAAATGATCACAATGAATCGTGAAACTAACAATGTTGTACCTTAGAATGTAAAACTGATGTGAAATCAAATGAAACAAAACAACACAAGAAAAGAAAAAACAAAAATGATTCAACATATGAGTAGACATTCATAGATCACATTATGCTCACATAAATTTTTGGGTTTGGATCGAATGAAACCATGTTTATATTATTAGTATAATTATAATTGTGATATATGGGGTGAAAACACATGAAAGGACTTAGGAGGCCAACTTGGCCAAGATTTTTTTTTTAATATATATAATTTTATAATATTTTGGTGGCAAGTTTTTTTTTTCACATCTAATATTTTGAAAGACACATATAAAATGGATTTTTGACAACAAGGCTTTTAACACAATTCTTGTTACCTTTCAAAAGAAAGTAATTTTTCAAAAAAATTACTAATTTTTGCACACTTACATTTAATTAAATGAAAAATCTCATTTAAATGTTTTTTGTGAAATCACATGAGTGGAATTTTTCATATGGAGTTGAAGTGGTACAATAAATTCATGTTCAATATATGATTAAGTATTTCATCAAGTTTGACAATGCTTTGAATGGTTTTTTGAGTATATCATTTTTGATATGTATATCAATGTATTGAAAATAACATTGTATAGAAACAAGTTCATTTAAATTAGTTCATTTTTTTACCTTTCAAAATACACAAAATTAAGTAGTGATTATGATTGGTAGTGGTATATGTTAATGTGATTGCATGCCTTATATATTGTGCATAAATTTTCAAATTTCAAAGTGTAAAAGTAAATTGAAAATAGGTTTGTCTAAATGCAAGTAGCTTTTGAAGTTCACATTTCATAATTTAACATTTGTTTCAAATATGTGTCAAATATGATCTAACATGGAGAAAATACATTTTTTTTCAATTCCTTGGTTGAATATATTGTGATCTTTACAAATTAACTGAATACATTTTTATTCATTGATTTTTTAATGAAAAAATATTTTTAAACACAATCTTGACCATTCAATTTCTAAGGTATTTTTTTTACTTTTAATATTTAAAAGTTTCTCAAATTTTGTAATCAATGAATATTAAACTCAATGCAAAGAAAAATGATTTCATAATGAAGTATAAATATATTTCAATTTCTTTTTTTATAGATATGTCCAAAAAAATCTCAATTTTTAATTTACCTCTGATTTGTAAACCTTTTATGTACACTTTATCATGTTTTCACCCTGTTGCAATGTTTAAACATGCATGGTAGCTTTCAATTGAATTTTTTTCTAATGTATCACAAAAAATTTAATGTATCAACAAATCTTTAATGTTTTTAAAAACACATGGCCATTGACAACTAATCATAATAAAAAAATGGTGGGGAAACACAAACTAGGCGTCAAATTTTAATATGTAGCCATCCATTTGCCATGTGTGGAAAAATGGTCATACATGGAATTTATTATTCACATGATGTGTGAGTAATGTATTGAGATTTTTTGATACATTAATGATTACCTTACAATAACCATAAACACAAAAACATGACAATGTCTTGTTCATGTATTTTGAAAAAAAATCTTTCCCTTGCTATGTTTAAACATGCATGACAAATTTTAACTAAATAAATCTTCAATACATCAAAAAAACATGTAGCTAATAACAATTGGCTACCATTAGAAACAAAATAAAAATTATGTGTCAACTTTTGATATCTATTTATCACATGTGAAAAAATGTGAGTAATGTATTGATTTTTTTGATAGATTAATGACTATATTTTTGTAACCAAATACTTATAAACATGGTAGGTTTTTTCCACGTATTTTGAAAAACAATCATGCCTTTGTTACATCTAAACATGCACAACAACTTTAATTGAAATTTTTTTTAATGTATTAGCAAATCCTTAAATGATCCAAGAACATGTGGCAAATAACAATTGGCACCTAGGGGAGGTAATTTCCATCTTATTCCAAATCATGTAGAAAAAATAATAAGGTGCAACTTATTGAGGACTTTTTTTTAAATGTTAATATGGTGCCTATAATTCATTATGAATAAATATTTTTAAATATGCCTACAATATATTCAAAATATGCCATTATTTCATAGCAAACTAAAAAATATACTTTTATTTTAGGTGTTTTTTAAAATATACAAAAAATGATTTCCCTGAAAATTACTACACTTAAAAAATGGCATGAGAGGTGGATTAGGTGTTAAATTTTTATATGCAACCATCTATTTGTCATGTGTCCAAAAATGATGATATTAAATGTATTGTTCAGGGACCATGTATGAATAATGCATTGGTATTTTTGATACATTAATGATTACATTATAATAACCATAGATTCAAAAATGTGATAACCTGTTGTCCACGTAATTTTGAAAAAAAACTCACCCTAACATACATAATAATATGTAATATGAAATTCATAATGATAACATAACATAATGCATAATGAAATTATATATTGATACATTATAATTTTAATATGATGAAAAATAAAACAAAAATAATCACTATTAGCTAAGTAAAAAAATGTTCTTCTTAATTAGTTCATTATCTTTCCCCATGTGCACATATTTTCAAACCAAGGCAAGTTGCACATTGACTTCAAAAGGTACAAATATAAGCACATGGTAGGCACCTACTATCAAAACCTAGCTCAATCATTTTATGCTAGGGTTCACCTCATACTATCCCATTTTGCATGTTTATGGGTGAGGATTTAGAAACAACTGCAAACCATGTTAAATGCAAATCATTTTAAATGTGATAAAGCCCAAATAGAAGGTATGGGTGAAGTTGCTTAATAAGAAACTTTGCAAAGTATAACTATTGTTCTATTATTGTTCTTGATTCATCGATCATAAGAATTGAATAATGTGATTGCTTTTGAATGGTGTCTCCCTTCATATTTTTTTCATTGTTCATGTTTTTGGGTGAAGACTAGTAACAATTTGACACCATGTTAGAAGTAATAAACATAGCTACAAGGTCCAATAACTTTGGATATGGATGGAAGTTGCTCTTACTATGTATTTTGGAGCCTAAATCATCCACAATCTATCAAATCATTAATGTTTTTGAGAAATAGATCTGAATTTAGTCCTTGGATTTCCGGGATTTAAGAATTCACTTTAGATTACTTTTGCTTTGTTGGCAAGGTTTGTACTTTGTACCTTTGGATCACCAAGACACACATGTACAAAGGAATTTGGAAGCTTCAATTTTAGGCATAACTTGTGAAAACTTCAGATATTCAGATTGAGGCTTGCAAAACCTTTTCTTTCAATGTTCAAATTATTTCAGCATTTTGGCTAAACAAGGGTGTCAACTGTTAACCAGTGTTGCACACTGACCATAGCTTAGGGTCAGATTCCCACACTGAAATTCAGTTTTTTCAAACAAAAAAACAAAAAAAAAAAGGTTCCTTTTTATATTTTTCAAATTATTAATATTTCATGATTTACAAATAGTCTACTGTGATATTGTCGTAGGAGTACTGAAACTATTCAGATCATAGCCTACTACAATTATTTGGAAGGTTTTCCACACCTCAACTTCATATTTTCACAAAGATTCATTTCAAAACATTAAGGATAATTTAGTGATGAAATCGATCGTGGGATAAGGTATTTGATATTTATAATAACCTCTGGTTTTGGTTACCTGAAAAATAATAAATAAATAAATAAATAAAGGCATTCAAAGAACTTCAGGTTCCCATTTCCTGAAAACTTTAGAACTCAAAGAACTAGCCAGCTGATTTCATAACCCTCAGTTTCCTGGACGGTTATTTGAAACGGTTCTAAGTCTCATCATCATCAAATGGAAGCCTCTGGTGAAAGGAAAACATTGCAAGGTGACTCTACTCATGATGGCACAAAGGGTTCATGTGTTTATGGAGAAATAGGGTTTAGGGTTTGGGGCTGTGAATGCTAATTTTACAAAGGCCAACAAGGTCGGATTGGAAACCCTAATTTTACAAAGCCTAGCGTTTAGAGAGTTAGGGTTAGGGTTTGGGCCTGGAAACCCTATTGCCACAGAGATACAAAGAGGGGCGCGACGGCGTTCTTTGTTTTCTCTCTCAAACTAGCGCTGCTGCGCAGGACTCTTTACCGCCCTCACGCGCGCTCGAGTGTCTCTTCGGGGGATCGGCGGCAGAAGCTTTAATCTGTTGACTGCGCTGCGTTGCAGCAGGAAAGATGCCTCCCAAGTTGGATCCCTCGCAAGTGGTGGAAGTATATGTCCGAGTCACCGGTATGTCTATCCGCGTCCATTTTCCCTTTTTTCTCCCAACTACTTGTGGTATGTTCCTGCATCTTCGTTGTCTGACTTCCTGGGCCGACACCGTCTTAGTGCGTAAATCGTAGTCTGAGTCTGTTCTCCATTCCCGCAGGAGCATGTAAGGATGGAAGTACAAGATTCTAGGAACGAGTGCAGACTAGTTTCTATTCGATTATTGGTGTTTTCACCGCCATGTTGGTCAAGAGAGTAATCTGATGAGGTTACACTAGAATACGTCTGCGTCATTCCTGCAGCAGTGTCTGTGTATTGAGGACCTGGCAATGAGCGAGTGCATTATTTAGGGTTTGGGGCTTAATTGTAAGTGCAATTTGTGTTTATTCGGATATGTGTGCATTGGTTGCTTGTGAACAGGAGGAGAGGTAGGTGCAGCCTCTTCGCTTGCCCCTAAAATTGGTCCGCTGGGTCTGTCCCCAAAGAAGGTTGGAGAAGACATCGCTAAGGAAACCGCTAGAGACTGGAAAGGTCTCCGCGTCACTGTCAAGTTGACGGTGCAAAACAGACAGGTGTGCTCTCCGTTCCAACCCTCCTTGCGTAGTATAATGAAGGCATAGTTGGAGTTGTTGCATGTTCACAAAGTGAAGTAAGAAATTTGTATGATGTCCAGCATCTATAAGCATTGTCTATTATATTCTAAGTTGCAGTTATATCTCATGTGATGAGTATTGCTCAATCACCATTCCAAAATCCCAAGGGCATTTGTCTTATCCGCCCAAAATGTTGTGGTTGTGGTACAGAACTCAGACTCTAATCTTACATTGTTTTGGTGTGTGGGTCATAGGCTAAGGTTGAGGTGGTCCCAAGTGCTGCAGCACTGGTTATCAAATCTTTGAAGGAACCTGAGAGGGACCGAAAGAAAGTGAAGAATATTAAGCATAATGGCAACATTGCACTTGATGATGTCATTGAGATTGCCAAAATCATGGCCCCCAGGTCAATGGCAAAGGGCCTATCAGGAACTGTGAAGGAAATTCTTGGCACCTGTGTTTCTGTTGGATGCACAGTTGATGGTAAAGACCCAAAAGACTTGCAGAAGGAAATTGATGAAGGTGAGGTTGAGATCCCAGAGTAGAGAGAAACACTCTGTTGTAACTTTTTTTACTGAGGTTGAACTCTGCTTTCCAGCTTGTGAAAGCTGGTAAGATTTAACTGCATCCATGACCTGCAAATATGTGTTGATTGATGGTCAGCTCCTTTTCTGATAGTGAGGACTGTTATTCATGATTGCCATTCCTTTGTAGGTAAAAACATAGGTTATGAAAATATAACCTTAATCCTTTTGCAAAATTCTTGCAAAAATTGTTATGTACAGGGTCTAACTGTGCTTGCTTTCCTTAGGGTGGGGTTTCCACTTCTTCTTGGTTCCAGGTTTTCTGTTCAGATCTGAAATATCTGTTTCTGTATTATAGGGTCATCCCTCAATTCTTTCAGGTTCAAAAAAATTGTAAGTATTTAGAAATTTTGAGTACTTATGAAGATATGACTCTAATCCCAAACAGTGAGCTGAAGAATGGCATTGCACATGCCACAATACCTAAGTTAACTTGCATCTAGTCATCACCTTGTCTATTTGTGAGATGTCTTTGTTGAGTTGGCTCAATTTTCACATGTGATGAATCTTCACTGGTCTAGAGCATTCAATGTTGCTGACCAGACTTTTGTTCTCGACTAGTATAGATCTTCTGTTTAGCCTTCAGAAAAAAGGCATGGTCCATAGTTATAAGAAGGCTCAAAATCCAAAAGTCTATTAGCATCAGCCCTCTTAATTGCTTTTTTCTTCAAAATTTTGAATGATATCCACACTGATCTGTAGCTGTATTCTACCTTCTTTTCAGTATAGCTCCATGAACTCTGCAATGGTGCTTATGCATTATCTAACAATGATGGTTGTCATGAGAACTAAAGTTAGGTTAGTTTGAGGTCCAAGTTCCAGCAACCACAGTACATTTTGCTTCTTGACCAGCTTCTTCGATTGTATTGTCTTGTTCCTCAACAAAGAGCAAGTTTGAAGTACCTGTTTGCAATTTGATTTTCCTGTGTGGACTCATGGTTTGTACTGCTGTTCAAATAGCATGCACTTGTTACTCCCAGAGATGGAAAGAGAATTTCTCTGGTATTTTTAGTCTTCATTTGTGGGGGGCTTGTTAATTTCAAGACTGTTTCTTGTATTGTAAGAAGTTTGTTTCCAATTCCATCTTTTCAGTTAGTTTGAAAGAACATCTTTAGTTGAATTTACAACAATGATAAAGATTAAATTCTGTTGTGAACTTGTTTAGGATCCATTGTATTAGCGAGTGTTGGCTGGCTGTTCAGAGAGTAGCAACTCATCTGCTTATATACACAGAAAGTGCAACTTGCAAAACAGTAGCAATATGGGGTCCTTTTCCACATATGTGCACTCAAGAAATGATGTTGATTCCAACCATACAAATGACCACCCGCTCCTTGATCTAGAGTGTGCTCTGATACACATGGAAATCAGCATGACAGAACATCAACAATAGTGCAGCCAGACACTGCAAACCAACTGTTCTGAATGTAAAGGATCTCTAGACATACATTACAGCTGATCAGCTGTAATGTAACATACAACCTCATTAAATTGCTGTACCACAAAAGGAAGAGTTGATGGTCATGCTAACATGTCTGGATCCTTTTAGTAACCATTAGTATCAAATCTATACATTACAGACCCAGACTGACAAATGTCCAAAGTTCCAATGCATAGCTTTTCAATATAATGGATAGATGCTTACTTAACATGCATTAACAAAGTGGAAACATGCTGAGAGGCGGAACATGAACTTGATGGCACACACTGCCACCCTTGGCACTTGTCTCAAATGCATCCTTGACCTTGGATTCAGAGAAGCCAAATCAGATAGTGATGAGGGGCTTGACATTGATCTGCCCACTAATTAAATCCAAGGACAAAGGATATGTGTTGCAGTAATAGAACACACTGACAGTTGTAAAGAAACTGATTTGCATCCATCCACCCTTCCCAGTCCAATGTGAGAAGTCTGACATTGCTGATTAAAATAAATCTGAATTCTTTTCTTACCTTCAGATCTGTTGACACCAAGACTGTAGCATCTGCTCCCAATTCTGTGGTGACATTCAATTGTTCCACAGAAACATCAGCAATCACCACTTTACGACTTCCAAAGGCATGTGCAGCTAGCATTGTGACAAAGCCAATAGGTCCAGCTCCCAAGATTAAAACTTTTGTTGGGGGTCCAACACCTGCCGGATGGCATGCATGCCCCAACACTCAGAGGCTCACACATGGCCCCCTTTTCCAATGTCACATTCTCAGGGAGCTTAAATCACATATCTGCAGGATGGACCACCTGTTCATCCCCACCAATCAGTCCAATCCAAAGTCAACATTACAATACACCTGAAAGAATATGGATGCATTTAGGTCATCAGAACAGAGTTAAGTGAAAAACTAAGCAAAGCAATGGATCATAGATTGAAGAGATCTCTAGAGTTGATGCAATACATTGTGCACATAGCATTCCTTGAAACAGCTAATCGATCATGCAGGAGAATTGGAAGAATGCCTATGGAAAGTAGAACTGCCCAATGATGCCTGTGCCATCTTTGCTAACAAACAAAAGATCACAATTTGAGTTGTGCACCTGTTGTGCAAGCAACCAATTACCAGGTGGAGTTGCAAAAAATCTCATGTTGGAACATAAGTTGTAAGAACCCTCTTTGCATTCATCACAATGGTGACAAGAAATCCCAGGCTCCAGAGCAACGCAATCCCCAACAACCAAATGTTCCACATCCTTCCCACTTTCTTACACAATTCCAGCACAGTCATGGCCTATAACCATTGGCTCTTTTACTATGAAATCACCACACTGTAGATGCTGCAATTTCCACCACCCCAGCCCTCTCAACCATAGGTCAACATTGATGTGCAATGTATACTCATCACAATTTTGTTGTTGTGAGAGACAAAGATTTTGCCAAATATTACTTGCAGCACCAGCATAGAAGGGGTTAGGTTATTGTCACCGGATTGCAAAAAATCTGAAGACAGTTGCAACAAAAGTGATGCAATTGTCTGTCATGTTAACAATTGAACACCAAGTGTTTTCCCATTAGTTGTGCTACAAGCAACAATCGGTGGCAAAAAGAAAAGTAGTAGTAAGAAGAAATCAAACCTTGACATAATGCACATCACTGCCACAATCGCCAACTGCCTTCATGCGCACTCTCACTTCATTGTCACCTGCTCAAAATCAAGGTTATAATGCACATGAACCAACTTCCCTCACAAGTAAGAAAGTCACACAGCAAGACTTTTCTTCACACACTGACCAAACCACCTTTGATTATGAACAGGCATGTATCTCTTCTGTGCACAAATCTTCCCAAAGTGTTGTCGACATTATGAAGTCTTGTGATCGAAAACCATCCGAAATGTTCGTTTATCCAAATTCGAGATCACAAGCAAGAGCATCGCCACAATGCATGAGAAGCATAGGAATTGTCACGAGGTGAGGAATCGTCACAATCGATGTGTGCAGAGAGGGAGGACAAAAAGAGGGAGAGGGGAGAGAGAGAGAGAACCAAGAATAGACGGCAGTTCTAACCAAACAGATAAAGAGGTCATTTTGCATCAAACTCCATCATTAGATTTTACAAATGCGAATCATGAAAGGAGATTTGCTAGCATGGTTGGGGCTCCTGCTTCACTAGTGTGGGCTGCCTGCCTGTGGAGCAAAAGCTATGGCTTCAAGGAGGGAGGCCGTTATACAGGCCAAGGCCTTTTAATGCAGCCAATAAAAAAATGCAACCACATCAGCACCACATCAACAAGAATTGGCCCCACATACACCATTCAAGGAGGTTTAACTTGGGATCATTACTTGAGCTTAGGAACGCAGTTCCATTTGATCTACTTGAAGACATCTTGTGACAAGACATTTTGCACCAATCATATGTCATGAATCTCTCTTATCTCCGGATATTCATCATCCCCCAATAGTCCTAATCCTCAATATACATTTGGATCTGAAGAGACAAAGTTCATGATATCCAGAACCTTCTACCCATGATTTGTCATGAATCTCATCATCTCATGATATTTTTCCTCAAATAGTCCTAATTCTCAAGATATCCTTTATTATATGATCAAGAAGAGTTTGAAAAGTCCATGATAGAAGCTAAAAATTACCCATAAACTGCACACCAAACTGCTTTAGACTTACAAATGGTTCTGTGCTGCAAGTGATTGTGTGTTACACATAGTGCTCAAATGATTGACCCAACCCCAATTAGGACCTTCACCTAGAAGGAAAAAAAATGTTTGCTTATAAACAGTACATGGTTAAAAACATTTTCCACAATCCATCCGTTTAACCAACATGTTGCATTGACCATGTAAACCAATAAGAACTTGAATTGGAGAAATCATGTTTCTGAACCATCACATGGAACAAAGGATGCATCCTCAAGAATTTGCTTTACTGGTGCCAAGATGGTAAAGATACTGAACGCTTTTCATGTATAAGTGTTGGACAAGGTAATTACCTGATTTCCTTCTCTGACAGCATTTGCTGACCACATCAGAGAATTGCTGGTTACCATAGTTACTCAATAAGTGCCATTGCAATCAACACACAATATACGGGAAGCAGCCAAGTTGTAAGATTGATCACTACAACAGCCTTTTGAAGCTTATAACATTAGCCCAAAACATTTTACCTCATCACAACTGTTGCACTTGGCATTGTTTCAGACTGACAAAATTCATAATTCATGCACCCCAGATGAGAAGTGTACCTTGTATCAATCGAGCTTTCTGCAACCACCATCCAAGAGAATTGTCAGCTTGCACAGAAGTGTGTGCTAAAAACCACTGTTACAACAGGACTTTGGGGCATTGGTTACACTTGGTGTCTAAAAGCGAGAAGCCTCAAAATTTTGAATTAACTTCCTATACCCCCTCCTGGGTCACAGTGATAATATAGGTCATGGGTGAATTTACCAGCAAGCAAATCAGCAATCTTGAGTCTGGATACCTATCCTGTCGCAAAATGTTAAATAAAGGGTCTTGGGTACCTTAGCTGCAGACCAGAATTGGGGCAAGAAAAGAACCTCAAAGAAGCATCCATTTTACAAGATCAGTGGTTTTGCACTATTTGATCAATGCCTCTAGACACTCACACATAGACTTGACACTTCTTAAAAGTCCTTTGCATCTTAACATGGTGAGATGCCCTGCCCAGATTCATCTGCAAAGTTACAAGTATGTGCATACTTGAAATGTCTTACATTACCATCTTCAAATCCTTTGCACAAGGGAGACACCACAGTGATCTTGGAACAGCCTGAATACAATCTTACAATGTTTTGGGGTATGGTCCTCAGAAAACAATTTTCCTCAGGCTAGGATGGACATTGCACTGGGTTCCTCTACTAGGAATGGTGCACATTCCAGCTCTGCCTGAAATGATATATGATTTGTCAGCCAAAACTCTATGAACACCACACATTTTGAGGAAATTTGGTCATCCTTTACATGTATTCAACCATCAAAAGATGATATACTACTTCATGATTATGTTTTTCTTCTCCATTTTCCTGGAATGATAAAAGTTCTCATTTAGTTCCTGAAAATTTCTTGTGCTGAACTCTTTTGCATTTCATTCATGAAGCTTCTTGTATGTAAAGCTGTCTCTTGACCATGGTAGAAGATCCTCTCATGGCAATGTGTTTTATGGTCTCTTCTTATTGACTTTGATAATCAAGGCAGAAACTGGATACAATTTATGCCTCAGATTGAAACTTATTTGTGTTAAACTGACATCACAAAGTTACTAGACACATTACAAAAAATCCAAGAGCTCACAACTCTCACCTCTGTAGCCTTGAAAGACAGCCTGGTGGAATTTGTTGGCTGTTGCTGTATTATGGTACAGCAGTGGCTGCCTGGTGGGTGGTCAACCTTCTGCAACAGCATTCAAACTTGTTCTCAAGTCTCTTCCCTCCAAGTGTTCACTTCAAAAAATCTATCACACTGAGAATTCAAAACCTTCATCACTGAGCTAAAAAAGTTATGTACTTATATCTACACCTGGACTCGTGGGAACTGATGGAAGCTAGTGGTTTGTCATGGCAGCTTGTCACTGCTCTGCATGATGAAGGTGAGGGTCTGAAAACAGCTATTGACTTTTTTTTTCATCTCTAGTGCTGTCCAACAGCATGACTGAGTCTTCCAGTTGCTTCCAGAAATGTTATAGAAATCTCAAGATAAAAGATTGATTTTAGTTTTTTTTTTTTTTTTTTGGGCCCAAAATTTTGAGCTAGCATTTATTGTATAACTCTGTTGCTCCCACCATCAGGAGCGGATGCAGTGGTAGTCATGGGGAAATCATGGCAGATAGTCACTTCTATTCACAATGAAGCAAGTAGACAGTCCGATACTTTGAGAGTGCTCATCAGGTTATGACAGCACATGTTTCTTGTCATGTTTTTAGTTTGTTTTTTGTTGAAACTGACAGATCGATAGTTTGCTTCAAATTGTCATCATTGAGTTTTCTCTCCAATCTCATTGATGCTGTGAGCAGAACTTGAGAGAGTACACCCACCTGCTATTGAGAAATGTACCACTGCACAAAACCACTAATCTTGCAACATCAGATTACTTGATGTACATTCTATTATTGAGGAATATTGAGCCCCACCAGACATCCCCATTACAGCTTACATTACAGCTATGTTGTTTACAATTTCATTATATGCAGCAAGCAACTGCATGCCCACTTTGTGGTGAAACCAATAAGCCAATCACAAGGCTCTACATTGATATTTTGTATGTCTTTCCATGGTCAATTTCAGTATCACACAATTTCAAGAGGGATGAGAGGGTTTTCAATCCCCAGTCCATCTTGCACAAGCTCAGTGGCACAAGAAATTTAAATAGCAGTTGTTGCTGCATGAAGACTCCAATGAGCAAAAATTAGAGAGAAAATTCACTTTGGAAACCATATCTTTTCCCTCTTGGGAAAATGGATTCAAGAATGAAGAAGAATGCGTGAGAGGACACAATTTTGTAACCCAGAAACGGCTTCCAGACCCTGGAGAAAATCCTAGAACAGAGCATAGTCTAGAGTGTGCAGATGACATGGAATTTGTTGTTGTTGGTACTTTGGAACTCTTATAGTAAACTCCGTCAATAAGAACAGGAGGAGCGCTGGAAGAAGAATATGAATCACATATACATCCAACACACAATTATTATGCATATATGTATAATATTTTTCTCACTGGTCTCACCTTGGAGAATCCATGCTTCTTCTTCTTCTTCTTCTTCTTGCTGTTCCGTGTCTTCTTCAACTCATAAAGTTAGTGGTAAGCACTTGTCACTGAATGATAGAAGCAGAATGTTGATGCATCATGACAACAGTTTGTGTAGCAGCAAGAATGAAGCACCAGAAGTAGAAGAATGCATGAAGCACAAAGGGGAAATTTTTCCTGGAATGTTCTTTCTTGCGTTCTGAATGCTCGAACTCTCTCACAGATTTGCAATTGTCTCTCCTCCAAGTGTAACGGGAAAAAAAAACAAAGCAAGAGCAAGCATTTGTTGGTGAGAGTGGGAGTGGTGGTCACGACGCAAAGAAAGCTCACAACAAAGCAAAGCAAAGCAGAAAGACAACAACAATGCCTCAGTCCTGCCTCTGCCCCTTATGAAGAGCAAACTAGCAACAGTTAACGAAGGAAATGTTCCATCAAACTCCCAAAACATGAACTCACAGTTGTTCGCAGCAACACATGGTGAACAATTCCTCAAAATATGGGACCAAATGAAAACTAAATCGTTCCGTTGTTCTTTCTCCCTAACATCAGCCAACAAGTATCAAAAGCAGCAGCAGCAACAACAAGACCAACAACAACAACAACAGGTCTGCGTCCCAGGCGCGCAGCGAGTGTGAAGGGAAATTGGCGATGAGGGAACGTGAGGAACGTCCGGGGAACAAGGGCTGGCGGAACCCGTCTCCCCTTCGGCAATCGAGTCGGAAACCCTGGCGCGCGACAACCTGGGGTTTGCAAGCGAAGAAATTCCGAGCGTGTTTTGATCCGTGGTACATGCAATTTGCAGATTTAATTTAGATTCCTGTCATGAATCCGGGTTGAAATTTTGTCTCCTGGTGAGCTTTGGGATGTGCTGGGATGTGTCACACCATGGTGTTGCATCATCGTCGTCGTCGACTTCCTCCTCCTCCTCGTCATCATCGTCTCCATCGCTGTTGTTGTTGTCGTCGTTGATGTCCAATCATGCTCTCCTGCTTTCACCTATTTGGCGCCGGGATTTCGCCTCTCACCTGCTGAAATTTCTTCTATGCTCGCGTCGCGACACGGCTGCGAGCTCCGTTCAGCAGGTAAGTGGGAAAAATATAAATAAATAAAACTAAAAATAATCTCCCCACAAAGCATCTGGAGCATCCACGATCATCCTATTGCTGAGGGTTGCAATTTCTAGGGTATGGCCAGAAAAATGGGTTTTCGCGATTTATTTTTTCTCCGCGCTTTTTTTAATTTTTGGGTGGGTTTTTTTTCTCTCTCTCGCTGGTCGTGTTTTGTGTCGTTTCTTGTGGGCAAGATGCTAAAGCTCCCTTTTTTTTTTCCTGAGGGTTTTTTGAGCCCTCGTGCTGGTGGTTGCAATAAGGTGCTGGAGAAGACACGCACATGTGTTGTTGGATCTTACATTTTTCACAAACCCTCGTGGAGTTTTTTCTTCCTCCTGGGAATAACAACTTGAAGGAAGCACGCAACTGGGGGGAGAGAGTGTTGTCAGCACCTCACCCACTTGCCCTAGTCTTTTAGCTATCCCCTGACTGCAAGAATTGACAATGAGGATGGTGGCGCCACATTATTGTTTGTTTTCTAATTACTCTGAGTTCTTTTGTTTCATCATTATCACTCTGAATTCTGAAGACTTGAGGTGGTGGCCATTGTGAAAGAAATTGGAATTCATGGCTTTTGACTACTGGAGGAGGACCATACACATGCTCTGCCACAGTGGAGTGTTGGTTTTCATCCTTATACAATAATTGGGGCTCAAAGCTTATCTGGAGCATTTGACCTAGAAATGCAGTGAGGAAGAGAGATGGTGGAAGTGATGGTGGTGTATGGGGCTGTGTAAGTGTGTTCATAGTGTGCATCTTCTGTTGTGCCAATGTTTGCCTTGGGGGGGTTGTTTTTTTTTTTTTTTTGGTTGTTGTTGTTATAGTGGTTGAAATTTTGGTTGAAAGAGTTTCAGGACTGCAGCATTGGTTGGGATAGACAGTTGGCAGAGGCTTACAGCCTGGGGATGGCATTGCTTTGGCAGCAGCTGTGGATGTGGAGGTCAGCTGTGAAGTGGAGGGGAGGAGGAAGGCTGAATCAGGAATTAAATTAGGTGCAGACAAGGGGGAAGCAGAGCTGGGACCTAGAGCAAAGGAAGACCCTGGTTCTGTGCCAGGGTTTGAACACTCGGTCAATGCAGAGCCAGGTTCCATGGGCGCAGGAGCTGGTGCTGCAGCCACCATAGTTCACAACGAGCCTTCCCCTTGTGGTGCTGCAATTGAAAAAGCTCAAGCTGAACTCAGGTTCCCAAACACATTTCCATTCAAATCCATGCATGTAGTTGGATTCATAGATAGCACAAGTGTTAGAAGGAAAGGCTTGAACAAGAAACCAAGCAGAAAATTGGATAATTTTGCGAGCATATCTTGTCTATAATGGTGACTGGTCACCCTGTAGATGGGTCTATTGTTATGAATTTTGACTGGACACATTGATCTACAGAATTAGAATGTTGGCAGGTATTGGATGTATTTCTTGTTGCTGCGGCTAATATGCAGAGGATTATTGTATTTGCATAGCATATCTCCAAATGTTTGTTGGGGTAACTGTTAGACCCATGAAATCAAGCTCTTGCCTTCTGTTGTTGACTCAGGCGGGATCTTGCTGTACGGGAAGAGCGAAGAAGGGAGCTAGAGTTTTTAGAGAAGGTAGTTCTTCCTCTTGATGTCAAACTGTGCAAATTCAGCAAGTTTCTACTTGGGATAAACATGGCTGCATACTGGTGCTGTTGATATCTGGATTAAATCATGGAAAGATGGTTAGACAGAGACAGTATACTAATGGCACTTTTCCATCTTTGAGTTTTTGCCCAGGTGGAATTCTTGCTTCCCTGGTCTGAACTCATAAGAGGGTATGTTCTGTGATTGGTGATAGGATATATTTTGTATCCAAGTACAAGGTCTTTATAGTCCAATCTGTCACAATGAGGAAATGAAGCAAATTCAGTTCTCTGGTTGTGAAGTAGTGTCACATGATGTATGCGGATCTTCTTGTTGATGTAGGGTGGAGAACCCCTGGATTTCAAGTTTGGGGAAGTTTCCTTACTCAGTTCTTCATCTCCATCACCAGCTGAACCACTGGCTGACCAGTTGCTGTTCAGGTGGGCTTGTTGACCAAGAGAAGGTGTACATGATGTTTATATAGCTTCGTACCCTAGTCGATTACTGTTCCTAATATGAGTGCTTTTGGCTACTTCTTGCTAGCTGTAAGTTTGGTCTCATGCAGTAACAAGTCATTTCCTGTTGCAGCACCAAAGGAATCTGATTTCTTCTCAGATTGAGAACTGGGAAAGGCTTTTGTTCTCTGTTTATGCAATGGAAAATGACTTCCTGTTGCCTCAAAGAGTACTCATTGTACTGGACATTGACTCGATGGTTGTTTTGGCAGTGAGGGGGAGGGTGGAAGTGTTGCAAATACCATAGTCAATGGTGATGCATGTCAAGACATTTCAAGTGAGGAAGTTTCTGGGGGAAGAGGTGTAGAACTAGAAAGCAGCTTTCCTGTGAACACAAGGGATGTAGCAGATGGGATCCCCTCCAAAGGACAATCCCCTCAAACAAACCCTAGCAGTTCAAACTTGGTTTGGACTCAGCTTGACCACACCACCAAAAGAGAGGGTGAACACAATGGAGGTGCCCCTGCTGGATTGAAAAGTCAGGCATACACAAAGAGGAACAGACACCAGAGTCAGCATCTGGGAAATGGACATGTATCAGTCAAGGAGCAGGAGAAGGTGGCAGACATCAACAGTTCTTTAGTTGTGGCTGAACCCAATGAACCTCCTGTTGCCACAAAGGATGAAGCATTGATGGATATGGGCTTGCAGGTGCTGCCATATGAGAGTCGACATGCTGTCTCTGGCAAGTGGAATGGAGTCACAACAAACCAGGAAACTGAGCCAGTAATTGAGGTCTTGACAGGGTGTGGAACAGTCTTGGAGCAGCATCGTGCAGATGTCAGCAGTAATTTAGGGAAGGATAGGGACAGAACTGTGCCACCTTCCCATGTGTCATTGAAGTCTGGAGATAGTAGGGTTAGTTTACAAGTTGATACTGGGGAGTATGATGGTTTGAACTTAGACAGTAAAGGAAGCACTGTAGATTTGCTTTTGTCAGAAGAGAAGCCAACCCCTGATGTACAAAGATTTCATGAGCTTGGGGAGGATGGTGCTGCTGGCTTACAGGGACATGTAGATGAAAACTCTGTATTAGGAAGAGTTTCTATAAGCCCTGACAGAGCAACAGATGAGGGTACAGCTACAGGTCATACTGGAGATGGAACTTCAAAACAAGAGGCTCAAGAAAGGATTGGAACACTTGCACTTCCCAATTTGAGCACCATTGAAAGAGGCCCTGACAGAGTTCACAAAGTTGTGTCTGAAGGTGGCCTGAGTCGTGTTCCTAGGGACAGTGTTGATGAACAAAATCTGGGTTCTAAGGAGGTAAGTGGGACTGATGGAAATATTCTGCCAGTTACTCAGTCGATGTTGGAGGGATTCAAAGGAGGATCAATTCACAAAAGTCCTATGTTCAACAAGACAATTGTCAGAGGCACTAGTAATGTTAGGCAGGCAAACAGAGACCAGTCTGCACAGGATGACAAGAGATTGGTTGCTTCCAATCCTAGAATCAAGGTTGAAGATGTTGCTGCTGAAGATAGGACCAAGCCATCAACCACAGAGGCTGAATTAAGAAGTTCACAAACCAACGGTGCACCAAAAGCTCAGGAACTTAGGACTGAAGGGCAAGCAGGTGCAGTTGTAGGTGGGGTTCCTAGGAGTATAGGACGGACATCAAGTGCCTGTGCCTTATTGAAGAACAAGTTTCCTGGTGTAGTAATTCCTTGGGAGAATCAGCATGACCCAACTATACAAGCTGAAGCTGAGAAGCATAGGGCAGATATTTCAGCCAAGGCACAGAAGGCACGTGAAGATATTATCATTGAAGAGGCAGCACATCTACAGGTAATGTGTGCATCTCTTGTTTTGTGGTATCCACCAGTGGGCCTTGCTGTAACTCATAATCCGGTTTGTTCATGCCAAATGAGCTCATGATGGTCAGGGGTGCTCAACCTGTACAATAGATCCTATGTGAAGAGGTAGTCAATTGAACTTGGTAGCCATTTTGGGAACTCTCTGCATTACGGAGAGTTTCTATGATGCTGATGTTGGACTTCAAATTGGTGCAGTTGAGTTATGATATGAGTTCTATGGTCATTAACAAAATGGGAACAATGTTGTTGGCCTACAACTGTCTCTGGACATCTCAGATATGATTACTGATGCTATGCAGGCTGCAAGAAAGTCAACAGTGGATCAGGCATTGCATAAGCCTTGGCCTGAAGCTTCAAGGAGGAAGAAGGCACATTGGGATTTTGTGCTTGAAGAGATGGCCTGGATGGCCAACGATTTCATGCAGGTATCTGAGTTTTTTACTGAAAGCATTGGAACTTCATGAGAGGGTTGATTGCACAAAGTTTTAAGTCTTTTTTTCTGTCATATATGGATGGGCACTGTCTGAGTTCAAATGCTGTTGAGATCTCCATCTATATGAAATCTGTGCATATGTGGAAATATTACTGGTTGAGCCTTTCAGGTTCTCCTGGTGACAACGGCAGCCCAACTTAAACCAGCTGGGGGGTAATGTAGTTGTCACTTATTCTGGACTTACCCATGTGCAACATTGGCCCCAGTGCACATATTTAGCATTTTGTAGTTACAAGTTGCAATGGCAGAAGATTGTTGAGTCTGATGTGTTCTGGAAATCTATGGTCAGGCACTAGTGTCGTATGAAGTTTATCATGTCGGTACATAATATATTTCTGCATGCCGCTGGAAACATTTTCCAGTACCTGCAGTTAGAATTCTTTCGAACAATGTTGCTCAAGAGATTCCAGATGATGTGAACAACTTCAACTTTCATGATGTCAGTGTAAGTTGATGGGGCCTTTCATATGACTGATGTAGGGGCATCTTCTTGAGAGAAAAACTAGGCTTTTGATTGGAAACACCCATGATACAACAACATTGTCGTGTGTAGTTTGCCCCATGTGAATCTAGCCAGCTTGCCTACAAGTCAGAGATGGCAACAAGTCTCTGAAACTGGGGAGTCTGGACTAGTCATCTTTCCAGATCAACTTGTTGACATAGCTGAACATTTCCATATCTAGAAATTTGTCTTTGCAGAACAGCTGCATCGCCATAATCTCCTGAGACTCAGTCAAACAATATACTTTGACAAATGGGAGCAATGGTATATATATGTATGTAGGGTATCATAGTTTGAGTTCTGTGTTGTTGTGTAGGAGAGCTTGTGGAAAAGAGCTGCTGCTGCTCAAACCTGTAGGTGCATTGCTTTACAAAGGAGGCAAGATGAGTTTCTGGCATCTGAGCTCAGTACAAGGCAGCAGAAAGTTGCAAAAGTACTAGCAAATGCAGTGAATAGTTTTTGGCGTGCAGTTGAGGGATCGTTGATCAAAGAGAAAGCTGGAACCTCTCTCATTGAGAAGACTCAAACACAGCCAGGCAACAACAGTAATAAGGATGTCAATGAAGCAGTTCCCATGGATGTTGATAGTCTTGGCATGGACAAGGTAAGTATCCTATGATTACAAACATGGCAGAAGGGTTCACTCTTTCGAATGCACCCATGTTCATCATGAATGGTTTTTTCTCTACTGTTCCACTAATAATTGTGGTGTTGCATTCTCTCAATTGTTGCTCCAGGAAGCATCGTTGGCCTCTTTTGATTACTAGGAAGGTCCTATTATTTGCATACTACGAGGAAATTGTACAGTCTAATTCAGTTTCTGCTTCTCTGTCTTGCTATTCATTTTCTTCAGGCTGCAGCAGATGTTGGGAGTGATCAGGTGACCAAGAAGAAATCCATGGCTATCCAACAATATGCCATGCGATTACTGGAGTCCGCACAAACTGAGGCTCTGGCCACACCTGAGCGACACTCAAAGAGTAATAGCACCACTCTAGAGCCCTTCTGGGAGGATCAGTTTCCTGAGGTACTTGCTGTAAATTCTTCTTATCAGAATTGGTATCCTTCAAGCTGCTGATCATAATATGTGATCTTAGACTTTTGGCTATGGATCTCATTATTCCCCAAACACCACCTGTCACTGGCACTGACTGACCATTTGATACTGTGCTTAATGTTCAGGCCCCTATTACATGTTTGTTTGTTTGGTTTTTATGCCAGATGAATGCAGTCCTGAGTATTTTGATGAATTGAATGATGATTATTTCAAGGGTCTTCTTAATCCCGAGTGTTTTGGTTTCTCTTCTTTTTTGTTTCTGCTCTTTTGTCAGTTTCTTTGGTCATCTCCTTCTCTTCTATGTTTTGTTGAATTAGCTGCACCATGGCTCAGTCTTCCAATGACATCCAGCCTTGTACAGAAACTCAGTATTTGGTTACTGTATGATATTGACCTCCACCCACTGCTGGGAGCTGATGAAGGCATTGGGGATACTATGGTAGCTGATCACCATTGTACACATTTCTGTTGAAGGTTATTGTAAAGTTTTCTTTGCAATCTTTTAAGTTTGGTGCTGATTGACTGTAATTGATGGTCACTGTTGACAGTCATGACCATCACTGTTGTTCAAATCATTCATTGGCCTGTTCATTGCTTTTTAGGGTTTCCACTCTTTGTCTTTCTACTGTTGGCTGATATATGTTGTTGGATCTGATCTCTGTGGCCTTATTGGTTATCTCTTGAGGCTAGGCGATTCAGGTTGACTTAAAACATAAGGATGGAGAACAACTCAATGCTTATGAAGATATTTGATGAATCCAGTGCAGTTATTGAGAAAGTGTCCACTCAAACAGGTGCTGCAAAATTAGCTAACTTGATGTGTTTGAATGATATTGCAGGTATCACTGTTTTATGTGTTATCAAATGGCTCAATGGAAGTATATCGAGCATCTGTGGAATCAGATTGGGCAATGCTTGAAGCGGTAAGGCAATTGTGTGGCAATCTAATCTTGATATTTCTAAAGTTGCAAAAATGTGACTTTCCCTTTACTCTCTTCATCCACTCTTAGTCCTCTTGGTAAAGATATTCAACACTCCATATTTGTCACGGCTAGGACTAATGACAGCCTGGCAAATGGTTGGGTTCAATTTCCTCATTTGTCTGGCTAGATGCTAATCATGATAGCTAACCCAGCTACTACAGGTGCATCAGTATAGAGATAGAGATATCCCAAGCATCTATTCAACAGCCTACATGTCTAAGCCTTATGGTCACCTTGAAAGAAAGAAGTGGTTGTGATTTGAAACCAGTACTATGTCTTGTCGATGCCACTTCATAGCCCTCCAGCTACTCTGGGGGTTACAGGAGCAGAAGTATAGAGACCTGGTTCAATTCACTACTAACACCTACAAGTGCTACACATTATAGCTATTGTGGGGTTTGCTGGGTAAACTGAGGAATGTGGGGACCTGGTGGCTTGTCATCCTTAGGAGAAGAATGGGCAACCATGTTTTCCCTATTAGAAAGTGTCCTCCTTGAAAAATGAGGTGGTAACCCTAAGGATGAAGAGATACTTGGTCATGTTTGGTGGGCAGACCGTGACATTTTTTTCATTCTAGAGATTTACATATCTGGTCACTGGCCATTTGCAGAAGCATGTGTCAGAACTTACATCAAAACAACGTGAAGCAGAGGCACGGCCAGTTTGTGATGGTGCTGAAGATGCAGCTGTCAGTTCTGAGTTTGGCTTTGGAGATTATGGCAATGATGGAGGTTCTCAGGATGATGATCTTCAATCACACTTTGTGCCAAGCTCTCTTGGTAGTGGGGGTGGCCTTCCTGGAATTGCAAAGAAGAAACGCAAAAAAATACCAAAGGCCAATACTGCTGTGCCAAAGTCAGAAACAGATGTGCCACTATCAGGATTTGTCTATCAGCCCTCAGTATCAGGTGGCAACCTGGAGTTACCCTCTCCCACAGTGACTGGCAAAAGGTCTTTGTCAGGACATTTAGGTCCTGGCAATTTACCTGGAATCATTCCAACAAAACGAGCTCGCTCATCAGCTGCAAACTTCCGGCCACGTCCAGCTGGTGCAAGTACTTCCCCAGGCACAGTGGGACATTTCCCAAGAACAATATCTGGCTCCCAGTTCCAGAAAGATGAAGAGATGGACATGTTGGATGGTTCCAACAGAGGAGAAAATAATAGTGATACCCATAGTAACAGTTTGCATACTGTTGGGAGTGATGGGATCTTTGTGCTGTCTAAATCAAAGAAAAAGAAAAAGATCAAACACTCTCTTGGGGGACCTTCTGCACCAATTCAGGCTGAAGGCAGAGTATCTGGGAGCACATCTATCAAGGTACCTGTGTTGTTTGTGCTCTCCTTTTAAATGCACTTTTGTAAGCAACTGTTAGAACTCTAATAACCAATTGGTTGGGATGGGTATTGGAACTTGCAACAAGTTATATTCACTTGGATGGTGATTTATTTCAGGGTTCGGAGGGGAACCATGGGCAGCAAGATCCCCAACCGATCTATGAGGTGGTGAGTTCCATAACCATTTTGGCATTGTGTTTGTTGGTCTGCCAAAATGGTAAATGACAAACACCAAATTAAGGTCCCTGTTGTTTTAGTATTATACATATGTATTGTGATTCCTACCAGGCAGCATGAAGCTCTTGATGTGTATTTTCTAATTGCATGTCATGTGTATTAGTCACGTTTATGTACCAGAAGGTCCCAGGCAGGTGAAAATTTACATGTTAAACTTTGTGCTGGTTTCTGGGAGAGCAGATGAAGAGACAAGGGGACCAGCTTTTCCCACCTGCTATCACAGCTTCTGAAACAGGTCCTGGTATGGGTCTTCCTCCTTCAACTGAAGCCATGTCAAACTGAAAAGCAAGATTGGTCTATTACTCTGTCTCATGGGACAGCTTGGCTTCCTGTTTTCCCCATTATAACCAAGTACTTGCCTCTAGGTTCAACCCAGAGCACAGTAAGAGAATCTCAAATGACCCAGAGTTAACATGCCATTTAGGGGAAGGTCACCAACTGTGCCATGTCATGCTGCACACTCCTGCAAGTGGTGTACCTGTGTACACATGGACAACTGCTAGAATGTGTTACCAAGAATATGTGTGTGCAAACCCTTAAGATGAAAGTTTCATTTTTTAATGGATTCGGGAAGGAAGCTTATACGGATTTATAAAGGAGATTTTCAGACATTGGCTGCACCTGCAAGTTGGGCCACAAAGAAAGAAGGCTAATATGGTGAAAGATCACTCAATGAGCTAATTTGGAAAGGGAAATTGGTGGGAGGGTGTTTGGAGTCAGCACACAACAGAAAGGAGAGTCTGTTGTTTTGTCTTTGCTAGACAGAGCAAGGATAATGTGATTGTCTGTAACAGAGTGTGTACTTTTCTTGCAACAGGAATAGCTGCAGATGCATCAGAAACATCAGGGTTTCCAGGGTTGAAAAAATCAAAGATTGTGAAGCAGTCTTCCGATGGGAACAGCGAGGGCATTTCCGGTCCTATTCAACCTATTTCACAGACAGGCCAACAGTATGGTGTACTAGGTGCAAGTAAATTGACAAGGCAGAACAGTAACCGTGACCGCAACAACCGGAAGAGCAAGTCTAGTAAGGTAAGAACAGTGTTTGTGATCAGCAAATTAATGAACACAAGCTAGCTCTGTCACTTCAATCCTGTTATGAGTTTATGCACTCATAAAGGTCTAGGGTAAGTAATTATGAGATTGCTGGTTCTTGATGTCTAACTCTTGCTGGTGGCATTTTGTTTGCAGGGTTCACCACTCAATACACCAACTGGAATTGGCATTCCATGGTCATCAGTTGAGGATCAGGTCTGACTGGCTGGAGCTTTCCTTATGTTGCATAGTTTATTGAATGCTCACAGCCTTACTGGTTCATTTGCTAATGTAAGGAACAGGTTTATTGTTTTGTGGTTTATTGTGTGCAAAGAAGCTCAGGTTTATTGTGAAAGATTTATGTCAAACATAGTACAGGCTCAGCTACTCACATTTTGGTAGATTATTACTCATATATTTCTTTATGTCAGACGATGACATGCTGGCTGTGGAATCCAAAAGATGGACCATTGATTTCTGTTGGATGGAATAGTTCCCTGATCTCTCCAGTACCAGAGCTCCAGATGTGGACTTTTTTCTTACTCATGTGGTTTTCTTTTCAGGCTATCCTTGTCCTGGTGCACGATCTTGGTCCTAACTGGGAACTTGTGAGCGATGTCTTGAGCTACAATTCACAGTTGAAGGTAATGTTCATGAGCTTTGTACATAGTTGCTATTGGAAAAGGTTCCCATATTTGTTGTCTGTGGTTGGTTTGTTCAAGATGAGGTTACTCCAATAATGCTATGGTTGCAAAGGTGAACCACATCTGGCTATGAATTGGTACCAATAGGCAGGGAAATGGAGTGGACACAAAGTGTTCAGGCTTGAAAGAACTCTAAAGATTTAGATACATCTGTGCTGGGCAGGCCCAGCAGAAAGCTGGCTAGATTTGGTGGCCCATCCTGGCAGACCATGGGTCTTCCATGAACTTGCACAAGAAAACCAGTTCCTCAGAACCACACATCTGGCTGATGTCCTGCTGGTAGGGCATTGCTGCAGGTTACTGGGATGCATGCTAACAAAATTATGAGAGGCAGCAATTTTCACCCCATAAAGATGGTAGTTCAAGCAGCCATGTGTGCAGGTTCTACTTGTGCACAGACTATTTTTCTGAAGTTATGCTTTCAGCATGTATTCCAGTAGTAAGACAGCCAGTTGGCACCCTGAGGTATCAGATGCAATCCGTCTGGCTTGATGCAATTCAGCTTGCAGCTCATGCATCAAGGATTCTGTAAGCAGCTTAATTGCCTTTTTTGTGCTGGCAAGACCTAGAAAGACCAAAAGTTTCCAGTATAATGGTGACTTGAAAGTTGTTAATCCTCAGTCAAGTCTTCATTTTGAAACAATCATGTGTTTCCAACAATGACTTCATCTCACACCTTGGAAAGTTAAGGCCTTCACCTTGGATTATCAGAACATTATCAGAAATTAGGAGGTCATTGGTAAAACAGGTGCACAATTTGTTTTGTTCAAATGAGGTTTCTGATAACAGTTATGGCTATGTTGCAATGCCTAACTTGTGTATGGACACTTCGGCATGCTGGCTGACAAATCATACCTAGCTTTTTCTTGGTCTGGCATTGTGCTGGATGCATGCCTAAATTGTCTGGCATACAGTTATCAGATTGGTAGCTTGGCTCAACAGAGTGATTATACTCTCTGCTGAAAATGGATTTTTTTAATGTGTTATTGGTATTGCTGTGAAATGTTTTAACCAAGTCTGCAACCAAGTACACTATCTCTTTGGAGAGATGTGTTGTCCACCTTGTGTCATCCTTGTTGTCTCCACCCTGTTTTCTCATGCTTTTTGAAGCTTAAAGGTCAATCATATGTTGAAAATGGTGTTGCAGGGCATCTACCGGAAACCCAAACAATGTAGAGAGCGGCACAAGCTTCTCTCTGAGCAACTTGGGACAGAAATTCAGGAGAATTCTGATGATTTAAGTCCATTGCAGCCATCGAATGCACAGTCCCCAGGAATCCCTAAGGTGTGTATCAACCGCCTTTATGGAGGAGAGTGCCATATGTACCCAATTTGGGACAGAGTTCCTTGATCCTCCAGTAAGGGTGGACATGTGGCCCTTTTTGTAGCTTCAACTGTAGCAAGAAGTTGAAGGAGAGATAACATGAAGTGTGCTTTTTCTGTCAATCTGATCTGTATTCACTTCTCTGCTATATACAAGGTTTCCATCCTCGTGATGATATCCTCTCAATGTATGGAGTTGATTGGTAACAGGCAAACAACACAAGGGCTCTGTTGCAACGGATGCATGGGTCAGTGGAAGAGGACACCCTTAAAGTGCACCTGGAACAAATTGTGCTCACCTGGGAGAAACTTTGTCCACGGAAACCAGTGAGGACTCCTATTATCTTCAGTCTGTTATTTGCTGTTCTATTGAGTGGTCATAAAATTATGTGTCATGTTGTGTAATGAGGCATCCTGGGTAGGTGTTTTCTTTTGTTCAGGGTTTAGTGTCTCATTTCAATTGTTGTGGAATCTTTCACCTTGTGCAGACTGATACACGAGAGCAAAAGGGCCTCACTGCCCCACATCCATCTCATGGTATTGCCATTTCTCAGTTTTGTACTGGTGGTACCCCAAAGTAAGTCCTTCTAACATGCAGTGAAAACTCTCTTTATGCTTCCCTGTCTTTTAATGCATAGTTTGAGTCACAGTCATGTGACCATGTCAATTTGTGTTGAGGTGACATGTGTGTGTTGTTTGATTCTCTTGTACATCTGAACTGAAATGAGGTCTTGGAATGTGTAAATTGAATGTCTAACCAGCAGTATGGGTCTGGCAGCCCTTTGGACTTGTGTGACAGAGTGACAGCCAATGGGGAGGTCCCATCTCATTCCTTTACGATGCAAGCTTCTCCACATGGTAATGGGCCTGGACTTCCGAGTGGAGGCTTACCTCTAGGCTCTTCAATGCGACCTCCTTCAGGTGGAATGCCACCAGGTTTGCAAGGATCAAATGGACCTCTTGGCCCAGCTGTGCCACCTTCCTCTGCTGCAATTAATGCTGCAGCTGCAAGGTGGCTACTACTACTCTCTCACCCCCTATGATAGATGGTGCATACAAATTCCACACTTCCCATTTTCAGTACATAAGAACAAAGAGTTGCAAATAGCAGACCCTTTGTGCTCTGTCATCTTGTTCAAATGACATAAGCTGGTAGTGGAGGGCAGATTTGCTTCTTTGGATACCACAGGTTTTTTTTCAGTCATGAAGTTTTGAAGGGAATGGCTGGTCTATTTTGTTTACTGGGCTTTCTGACCTGAATACCTTTTATTATCACGAAAAGTGGAATATTCTCCTTATACTGTGATAAGAAATTACATGGCATCATATTGCTCTGTTGTGGCTTTGACTTAGTGCAATAGCTCTGGATCACCCATGTACATTTTGAGTTTCCACCAATTACCAGTCATCAAGGGTTTCTCAATGACATGTTCTATTTTCTCCAATCCAGCTTGCCAGTAAGAAGTGATGATGCTCAGCAATTGTAGACCATCTGAGAGTGTTTTATTATTCTTGTGCAGAGATGCACAGCGCTTCACTGCCATGCGTCTCTCTCCAGAAGAAACCAATCGACTGCGAATGGCAGCAACAGGTTCTCCAGGGGCCTATAATCGACGGCTTCAGCAGCAGGCAGTTTCAGTGACAACAGGTTTGCCTGTGATGGGTGGCCTGCCCCATCCCAATGACATCCCCTTGCTGTCAACTAGCTCCACTGAAGGAATGCTGGGTGGCCTAAACAGATCAATGTCATTGCCAAGACAGGGTTTGCCAGGCATGGGCTCAGCAGCAGTAACAAACATTGGATCAGCTGCTCTTGGTACCATGCTGCCCCCAAGTGGTGTTAACATGGGGAGTCCTGGAAGTCTCCCTTCAGGCTCAGTTTCTGGACAGTTTATGGCACGGAACACAAGGGAATTGCAGCGGTTTCGGGTCAGCCCTTTCTCAGCACATTGGTGTAGTGTGTGTGTGTTTTAGCTCTGACAATAACAGACCCCTGAAACTAAGCAGTTTCTACTCCTACAGTAGGAGTAGAAACTGGACAGGGCAGAGAAGCTTGTCGCAAGCTGATTCTGCTCTGGAACATCTCTTGCAGGTTAAATTCACTGTTCTCTAATTATTCTGTCCCCCTTGTAAGGGTTGAGTTCTCAGAGTTTTGTGCAAGGTTCAGATCACATGAGCACCAGGACTCCCCTCTTCAGAAAACCTGGGGTCATTAGTGACATTTCCTTTTTGTGCTGATTCTCAGATGGGCCCAGAGGAGCAGCGGATACAGCTGATTCAACAATTACAACATCAAGCATCACAGGGTGACACACAAGCTGCTGCTGCCCTGACTAGTCTGAATAGTGAAATGGTCATGGCTTCTTCTCCACCCCCAAGCTTTTCACCCCACCAGCAGCAGCAGCACCAGGCTCAACAACAACGAAATCAGCAGGTGGAAATTTCATCTTGAATTGGACAGGGTTATTCTCAGACTGGGTTTGATGTTAAGAATTCCACTGAAAGAGGCATGAACTTCAGTATTGATGTGGGTATGACACCATATGGTTTATTTGCTAGCTTGTCCATGTAAGCTATAATCAGGTCTGAAGGCTCTGGAACTTCTGGTCAGGAAAGTGCTGTAAGTTGCAAGTGTGACCCAATTCTAAGGGTTTATTTGTCTCTGCTCAAACAGCAACAACAACTGCAGCTGCAAAACCATCAGACTCAGCAGCAGCAACTGGCCTGGCAATTGCAGGCACCCCATGTGAAAGAGCAGCAAAGGCAACTGCAATTGCAGCAACAAAAAAGGCCACAGGGAGCTCTGCCTCAACCCCAGCTTCATTCTCCTAACTCTCTGCATCAGCAAATGCTTGGCCCTCATCAACCATATGTGCCAAGCTTGGGTTCACAACACATGGGCACACAGTCCCAGCATATCATTTCCCAGCAGTCTCTTACCCTCCAGAAACAGCTGGGTCAGCAGCAGCAGGTAGGTGGTCCTTCGCAGGTTCCACAGTCTTCTCTGCCTTCATCATCGCTGCAATCAGCCCCAGTCTCTCCTGTGGGGTCTGGACCTTCATCTCTTAATAGTCAGCAGCAGCAGCAGCAGCAGCCTCCTACCCAGCAAAACCAGGTTGGAGGACAAATGTCACAGATTACCGGGCCAGCTAAACTGGTGCAAGCAAAGCAGTTCCAGAAGCAGCAGCAGCAGAATCAGCAGCAACAGGCTTCTCGCCTATCCAAAGGATTGAATCGTGGACCTATGATGATGCAGGGTCTTCCTCAATCTAACCATCTTCCTGGTAATGTGAGCCTTGGGAGTAACCAGATGCCTGGTGAGTTACCTGGCCAACTCGGGACAAATCCATTGCAGCAAGGGCAAAGGGTTCTTCAGCCACAAGGGCAGATGCAATCAGGGAAGCTACAAGCTTGGTCTCAGCAAACTAGCACTGGGCAGGTGCCTCAGTTGCAAAGTCAAGGGTCTCAATTGCAAGGAGGAGCTCAATCACAAGTGCTAGCTTCTGCCGCTGTGCAACAGAAGGGACATCAGCAGCAGCAGGGGACCCAGGTGGTGGTGCCTAAGCAGCAACTGGCCATGTCATCACAGCAACAGGCACAACTAGTCCCAACACCTCAGCAGTCCCCACCTCACCAGCAGTCAACATTAGCTGCCCCAATTCAGCAAACACAGCTGCTGCCACCTGCTCCTGGGCAGCAGCAGCAGCAGCAGCAGCAGCAGCAGTCTCAGCAACGTTGGCCAATGCAACAGCAACAAGAACCTCCACCTCAAAGGTCAGTCTTGTTGAAACTTCCAAAGTGAGAAACTGGAAATGTGCAGGACATTTCTTGATAGGGCGCTCTACACGGTACCCTGCGATTCACATTTCCAAGGGTGCTGAGAAGGATTGCTCGTTTTCATATGTACAGGTTGCAAACACGGCATTCAGTAACTGCAATAGGTATGCCTTTGCCAGCACAGCTTGGTAAGGCAGTGATGCAGCAGCAGGGACAAGGAGTCTCTTCTGAGATGGCCTCTCAGCCTGGCACACCTACATACCAAATTGGCACCACAAATAGTATAGGCACTGCAATCAGTATGGGTAGTCCTAGTCCACATATGATGTCTGTGTCATCTGGTCTTAAGTCAAGCACAGTTGGAGTGCATTCATCACAGTGGAAGTCCAACCAAGCAGCCCCTCCTATTGCAGGTGGAATGTTTAACCTTACACACACCAGCAGTCCAGGGCCAGCTCACATACCCTCCATGGTGAGCCCATTAGGAGTGCACATGCCATCATCCAATGGAAACACAGGAATGTCAATCCATGGTACCAGTGTGGGTGGCCTGCCACAGGCCCATGCTATAATGCAAGGTGCAGCAGGTCAGAAGTTTCCAGTGGGCCCAGGGCGCATTGGAAGGGGCGTACCGGGGTCACAACAGGGGGCTACTACTGGTCAATGGAGCCAGCAGGGTTCAATGGCTATGTCTACAGCTATGAGCAACATAGTTGCTTCTCAAACACAGCCACCCATGCAGTCTTCTGGTATGCAATTGGGTTCAACAACGGGTTTGGCAACATCAGGCCCTCTCAATGTGGCATACAATGGGGTTCCTGCAGCATGCCAAGGCCATTCTGCATCCATACCAGGATCTGGACTCTTGTATAGTATGCAGGTATGAGGGTGAAGTTGCTGGAAGCATGTTAAAGACATGTGACTTTTAGAACTTCTAGCTTGTCTAGTCTTCTAAAGCTGGAATGAGAATGTGCCCACCTTAGGTGCAACCAAAAAAAATTTGCTGATGAAATGTTAGATTGACAACTTCAGGCCCGTTTTTCATTCTGCAGTCCTGTCAGCTGATAAGTCTAATTTTCTTCTTTTGTCCAGATCAAAGAATTGAAGTGATTGTTGATTTCTTTTGCTGCAGCCACAGCAGCCACCCCATTTTGGCAATGCTTCATCAACAGGTACTGTGGTTTCTCAAAGGTCAGCTTCTCCAGTCTCCAGTGGTCCAGACTCAGCTGCAATGGGCTCAACTTCACCCTGTGCAATGCCTGCTGGTGCTGGCCCATCATCTTCTTCTTAGGAAAATTCAATGCTATTTTGTCACACCTTATGCTGTGCATGTAGCATAATTTCCTACATATACAGACAGGCAAGTAAAGACAGGCAGCATTAGCTGGGTTATTGTAGTCACAAGCAACTTCTATTCTTGAGAGGTGAGACCAAAGGTCTTTAGGATGCCATAATGGTGCAGTATTGGCTGTTTTGTTTCTCCAACATGGTTTGACTCTTAACATTTAGTTGTCAGCTGGCTCATGGAGGCCAATTTGTATAGTCTTCTGCACCATCTGTGTAATTTTCTTGGAGTCAGTGAATTGGAGCCAGGGAAGCTTGCTAGGCATTGCCCCCCATTGTAACAAAAATTCTTGTCAACAAAGGGTTTTGATTCTGTGATTAGTGACCTTGTGATTCTGGATGATCCTTGAAATTATGTGCACTTTCTACAGAGCAGCCAGATTTAGTTATGGATTTCAATACACAGAAGCAGTGTGCCACATGATAGTGTGGCTCCCTTACATCACACTCTGTGGCAGTGAATGTCCAGAATTCAGACATACCTTAAACCCTAAACTCTACAACTTGACATTTCAATAAGTTCTTTAACAAAAATGGGAAACCTTACAGATGGATGGGTAAATGGGTGTTCAAAATTCAGACTTACCCTCAATCTTATCACTTCAATCAGCTCATTAGTAGAAGCCAATTGGAATCTTTGTGGAAGGAATATGTAACCAAATTCATAGATAATTTTTCATATATATCCTCGATCACCAAATGCAGTAGTGTCCAAAGGCTTCTCCCCTCTACCACCCCCAACAATCCAAAAAGAGATTTTTTGTCACACTGGGTGTAGGGAAGCAAGGTCAATCGTATTGGCTTTACATGTCTTTCCAAAAATTCGATTCTAGTTTTTTACCACTTTACAAACATATATCCTTTTGACCGGATCACTGTGAAAAACTGATTTGCTCTGGGCTTGCACTTTAGGCTTGCCAAAAAGAAGATCCAAAAGAATGTCCTCACCTTATACTGATGTTGCAAAAGATGCATTCATGGATTGCTCTCAAAACTATGAAGGCAAGTGAAACTCCTTCAGTCAACAATGTGGCGTACCCATGCATGCAGCCAGTATGTCTTTCATCTTTGCACCATCATCCTAAGAGGTCTGGCAAAATCACACCTTTGATTTTAACCCTCCTTCAAACATGCACTATATATGTCAGATAAAGGTTGAAGAAAACTGATCTCGCAGAGAGTTTCCAAATGTTATCATTTTAAACATAAAGTTGTTAAGACTACAAGTTAGTCAAAGTGGGCAGAATGGCTTGTAACTGGGTTGAGTCTGTGATGTCTTTCTTGTTGAGCAGAGGAGAAGACAGAAGAAGAAGACATCGATGACAACAACTGTTCATGATTGGATTTGGAGAAGCCTGCAGTTATTGAAAACTATGAGAAAGTTGGGCACAGAGGAGCATGCACCAAAGTTGGAAGAACCACTTGACAATAGCAAAGACATAATGGAACTATGATCTTCCACTGATCTCATTATATACACTTACAACACAATTCACTGAAGGAAGTTGGCAAATTCTAGGAAAGCTAATTTTCTTACTTGGGGTAAAGCATTTAAACAAGCTTTCATGTCAATTGGTTATTCCTGGAGCTGCACTACACCATTGCTGGTCTGAAACTCTTGGATTATCCCCCCTACTGCAGAAGATGTTTACCAGAGCATATGGGTTGGTTGGTATGTTGTTTCCAAATCAACGTGTCTCTCAACCCATACGAACTTGAGCACGCTCATGGTACTGGTGTGGCCAACACAGGACATAAGCCTCTTTGTTCATTCAGCCAAATATCAGCATCTAATTTCCACCTCCAATTGTGCACAGTCCTTGTACTATCTGCCTCTGTTCTACCCTACAACTTACTTAGCAGTCTACACTAAAAACACTTCTGTATTCATCTGCATATTGCAGGAACTAAGTCTTTTCAATGTTTTATACTGAGGACTAATCTGCATTTACAGACTGCAAAATTCTACAGCCAAAGGCACAGGAGCAGAATGGAATCTCAAGCCAATGACCAGCACAGGAAAAAAGTACAAAGGTGACATATTTTTCTCCTTTCGCTGAAAATGGAAACTCCACATGCCCTTCATTCATTTCAAGGAGCAGTCACTGTGTTTACGGTAATAGCAGTATAGGAGGGGAGTTCATATCTGGAGCAGCAAACCCTTGATGTCTCCTCTTATGCATCACTAGCAAGGAAATGATCTCTCATTTGTTGACAAGAGAAAGCCTCTAGCAAAGTCATGATTTGGATTTGATAAGGCACTATCAAGCAATTGCTTAGTCATCTCATTAATACAGGAGAAATGATATATGTATCATAACCCACATCCTGAAGAACGCAAGTTGTCACTTGCAGATTTGATGCATTCTCTGAGGACAGTTTTGTACAGCGAGACTTATGTTTGGCATTAAGAACATGTTCGGCACAGAAAGGAGGTTCTCACTCTTACTTATCATTTGTGTACATTGTCACTCTAACTCAAACTTGGAATCTTGAAGCACCTTCTGGCAAAATTGCAACTGGATATACTCTAAATTTGGTACCAACTACAAAGTGGGAGAACTAAGAACGACACTAGACTCAACTCAAATGATACAGAGAACTTAGGTGTTGGAACTACTTTAACTTGACCTGAAAAACATACATTGTTTTTCAGGAGAGCCATACCTGTGCTCATTTTGGATGATTTTATCCTTTTCCTTTTGGACCAGACTAGCTCAGATAATTGTTCCATTGGGAATGACAGCATCCTTGATTATTGTCACAATGCCACTTTTAATGAAGTAGCCATCACTTTCCCTAGCTGCCTCCACAACATCATCTTTATTGACAATCTGCATGATGGGACATGCAAGTGTTAACTCTCCTTCCAAAGTTACTTACAAAGCTTGGAGCCAAAACTCAGGGGGTCATGGTTATTGGACAGAGTGAACCAACTAAGTAAATGCATGGTTAGTACATAGGTAGTCAAAACATAGTGATCAAAATCTGTCGTAAATGGCATACTGTAAAACAATGTATCAAGGTTGACACAATTGAGACAATAGTAGGATGCAATGTACAAGAAGATTCCACATAATGCATGACTCAACATGAGAGAGAATGTGAGCATCAATTACACTGTGATTGAGATCAGACCTTGACATTAGAGCCAATACGTGCATTCTTGTCAACTATGGCTCTCTTCACTACGGAGTTTTTGCCAATACCCATTGGAATTCCCCCCGTCAATAGCAACTCACCCCTGTGTTGATCTGTCTGGCAATTGCAGAAAGATTCAAAAGCATATCAGTACGGGACATCATGCAGAGGAAAAGAGAAGACAAAAGGCTACAAGTGGCCATAAGCAAGCTCATCATCAAATATCCATGTAATATATATTTCCAAATTCACATGAGACAGGGTTCTCTCACCTCATAGTAATCAGCTCCCATAAGCAGTGCATCTTGGATCACAGCACCTTCAGCAACCCATGACCGCAGTCCTACCACTGAATGGTAGATTTTGCAATTCTATGCACCCAAATCAGAATATTTTCCTCGATGTTGGTGCAAAATGAATCGCAATAGTAATGAAAGGTGTATAAAAGAGAAATTGTTAGGATCTTGGTACAAGATAAACTGCTTTGAGGAGATGTTGTACAATAGGACTTAATCATGTGATGGAGATAGTTGGAGCAAAATGAGCTAGAATAACAGCAAGGTGAACACAATCTTTGACCACAATTAAGGGGTGTTACCTGAATTATACAACCTTCTCCAATAACACTGTCCATCACATCAGCATCCAACATCTTTGATGGAGGCAGGAAGCGAGCTTGTGTGTAGATTGGGGCCGACCTATCATAGAAACTGCCTCACAACAGATTCCACATCAGCAACAGAAGGTACCCAGAGCAGAACACTCTAAACCAACATCCTTCTTCTTCCTCTCTTTCCCTCTGCTTGCAAATCTCACCTGAAGTCAGGTATTGGCTTCTTAGTAATTCCCAGGTTGGCATTGTAGAATGCCTCAATAGTCCCAATGTCCTCCCAGTAGCCATCATATAAGTATGCTTGCACCTGAATTTCCAACATATGACAGTAGTTAGACCCATTCCTGGAGGAGTTTGTCCCTCTAAAGCACTGTGCAAGCAATACATAATTCACATACCTTCATTCCAAGTTTTGTAGCACCAGGGATAACTTCACTTCCAAAGTCATTGGCATCAGGGAAGTCATCCCGGAGCAATGAAATCATAGCCTCCTTGCTCACCACATATATACCCATGCTAGCAATGTAGGGCATCTGTTTGGCCCTCTCTGCATCCAACCCCAGTACTGTTGTGTCTACCTGTTCCCACAGAGTTTAAGGATCACAGATCAGTTGAGTATTCACTAAGGGTTTTTCAATTCATCATCCAAAAGATCAAGCATGCATCTAGAATCCAGGGCCCTTTGATATAGATATTCACATCTTTTACTCAGGACAACTAAACAATGTCCCTGTTCATGATCAATTTGCAAGACATCCACACCAATGGCAATGTCTGTACAAGGTTAAAAAAACTCTGGCTATCACACTGAATCAGGAGTTCAGTCAACAACCCAATCAAAGAGTTTTGAAGAGATGAACCTGCATTGCTTTAAGTGCATCTCCTTTTGGTTTCTCAGAAAACTCGACAATTCGACCTTTCTCATTGATCTTCATCAACCCAAATGCAGTTGCACGTGCTTCATCCATGGGCAGAGCTGCAACAGTAATATCAGCATTTGTCTCACGGTGAACTTGTATGAATTGTTGGTAATCCATACGGTATAAGTGATCACCAGCTAGCACGACATACTCAAGCACCTGAGCCTCCTCAAACAGCCAGAGATATTGCCTTACTGCATCTGCAGTCCCCTGAATCAACCCACCAAGGCAACTCCTTTAATCAGAAAACCCTCCTTGAGAGTGTAGAGAACCCCATTTTGGCAGGTGAATTGTTCACAGTTCAGAACAGTTGCAATTAGCATCAAAACTCGAGCTGCTTAGTCAAACACCAAATTTGAAGAGACTATGACATGTATTACCCCAGTGGATTCCAGATCAGTTGTGGTGGAAAAATGACAGCATGAAAATGGAGACAGGCTCATACTTGAAACCAGTTGGGATTCTCCGGGCTTTGTTGTGCAGCCAAGACCTCAACAAAGCCTTCATTCTTGTAGCCTCCCATGTTGCTAGAATATGCACGTGACAGGTGACGATTCAACGATGCCGAGTTGAACTGAGTGAGTACGTAAATCTTGTTGATGTTACTGTTGATGCAGTTGCTGACAGGAATGTCGATGAGGCGGTAATTTGCCCCTAAGGGCACAGCCGGCTTTGCCCGCTTCTTTGTCAAGGGGTACAACCTTGTCCCTGCTCCACCTCCCAAAATGATGCCGAGCACACTCTGCCAGTACCCCAACAACACTCTTGTGTTAGTCTTTTGTACATATCACTAAGAGGCTTCATACAGGGAGGAGGATCACTAAGGCAGATAATTCCGAAATTTTGGAAGTCTCATCTCTAGGAAAATTTGTTCGCAAAAGACTGGAAAGTGGAAGGAGGGATGAGCGAAAGTAGTACTGCGTCAACGGATCGGCTTACCCGGCTAGCGTCGGGATCCAAGCAGGCGTCTCTAACGGTCTGAGAATCGGAGACAGCTCTCGGAGACACCACGCCTCCAACGCTCCTCGAGCGTTGTTGGCCACTCACAGAAGAGATGGTTGTACATGTGACGACTCCTGTTCCTCTCAAAGAAGACGCTCGTGATCCCAGTTGCAGACAACCGCCTGTCACAAACGAGCCGCTTCCGGTAACCATGCTGCTGCTCCCACTGGAAGTCTGGCTCAGCCTTGCGCACGAAGAAGATGCACAAGGCCTACTCCTCCACATTGCCGCTTTTGGTGCAAATGCAGACGCCATTCACGCTTCTCAAAACTACAACAAGCTACCAATGAGCACACTTCTCGTCTGAAAACACAAATTTCTCAAAACAAATGCACAAACAGAGACAAGAAATTCGTTGAAAAACAAATCGGATACGTCAAAACAGACAACGAGAAAACGCAACAACAAAAAATTTCCGAACAAAAGACCGAAAAATCTCCCCTAACGCAGCAGATCGAAAGCTCGCTCGGAAACAAAAATTGTCCTCACAGATTGTATAGAGAAGGGGGGGGGGAGAAGAACGCGTCGCGAGAAAACGTAACAGGCAACACGCGAATAGATACAGAAATGCGAGAATCCTTTCAATTCCCGCAACTTTCTCAAAAAACAACCAAAATGCGAAAAGAAAAATTCCCGCGGAAAGGTAGAGAACTCAGGGAGAAGGATTCATGACTGTAGAGCACAACGAGAGAGGAGGAAAAGGCTCGTGTTCACGAGAAGACGCGCCGCAAGAAGCAAGCGCAAAAACGCAGGCGACGCAACTCTAAACAACGGACGAAAAGAACAGAAAGCCCAAGCGAGATCGAGGGAAGGGACGGTGTTATAACCTACGGTCCAAACCTCAGTCCTAACCTTGGTTTCCTTAACTCCAGTTTTTCTCCTTTTAACTGGACACCCCCCCGCCCCCGCCCCCCCCACCTAGTTTTACCGCAAGTTGCATGGTAGGTCAGAAAAAGCAATGGAAGACCTTTTTTTATTTACCTTATCAATGAAAAACCAATTATTGAATAATGAGGTAGAGGAGACTAAGGGGAGTAGGGGGGTTTTGTTGTAGGGTAGGTTCCCGTACGAGTGCGTTCTCCCCCCGAGGGAGGGGCACCCGAGCCCGAGGGTGTTCCCAAACCTCAGGAGAATGCATGAATACTGGAACCTCCCTTACGAACAACTTTCTTTTTATTTCTTCACTTTCTTTCCCGTTTCGTTAAAAAAAAAATTTGGACCCCAAAAAAAAAGACAATAAGGTTGGTCACTCACCTATGTGTCAACGTGTAATTGGTGGTATGTATATAATATATATAAGGTGCCTTAATTAAGTTGATATTCTTGCCATTGAAAAGGGGTCCAAAAATGGAAGCTAGACATGGGTTTAGTGAGGAATAGACTTAGTTAAGGGACGTAGTCCATCAACAACATTGTAACAAAGCGCTCCATGCACATCCCCACCCCCACTGCCCCATGGGTTGGGTTTGGTAGCCAGGCCGGTCACCGAGCACTTAGTGTCTCAGAGGTCTGCAAATCTCTGGAGAGTGCTCCTTTCATTGGGGGGGGGGGGGGAAAAGAAAGGGAAGGGGAGTAAAAAAAAGGGGGGGGAAAAAAAAAAAAAAAGAAAATAAAAAA
>Ga0116229_10000170_pt1 | contig 69902 bp, 64 predicted proteins | sample S1TSphgellanicum_3_FD_87313 | JGI IMG/M metagenome (GOLD analysis project Ga0116229, IMG submission 87313) | Host-associated microbial communities from peat moss isolated from Minnesota, USA - S1T2_Fc - Sphagnum magellanicum MG | ecosystem: Host-associated > Plants > Peat moss > Unclassified...
AGCGCCAGGATCGCAAACAGCGCGAATATCAGCACACGCACCAGCCGCACGATCAGCAGGCGGACCGGCGGCTCGAGCTCCATGCGTGCCAGCCCGCGCCCGGTCGCACGTCCGACCCAGCGTGCTGCCATCACACCGGCGACCAGCACCAGCACCGCCACCAGCACCTTGGGGCCAAAACGCAGCGCCAGGTCGATCAGTTCGTTCTTGGCGTGGTTGATCGCGTCGAGATTGTTATCCATGCCTATCCTCCCTTAATCGAGCGCGACATTGTAGCGTTGCGCCGCCGTGCTAATGTCGCTGCGACTGCTGCTGGTCGCCGCGAGCATTGTTGCCAGGAGCCTTGCGCGTTGATGGGTACTCGCTGCCTGATCGCCACAGGCATTTTTCTGAGCGCATCGGCCGCTGTGGGGGCGCCACCGACGCCGCTAACCGCCCTGGGCGGACCGCTCTATCCACCGGTTCACGGCTGGGGCGACGGCGCGGGCTGGGGCAGCGCAAACGCCAGCACGTTGCCGCTATAAGTTTCCACCACCTCGCTGAACGGCGTGCCGTCCGGCAGGCTCAGCAGGGCCCGATGCTGCAGCACCTCGGCCGGCGCGACCAGCCGGCCGGGGTCGTCGCTCGCAGTCGCCATGCTCCCAGCCGCCATGGTCCCAGGCACGGCGCCCATTTCCCAGCCTTCGGGTAGCGGTCGCCACAGCAGCGTCGCCGCGATTGTATGGCGCTGGAAATGTAATGCCTGCACCACGCGGCCGAACGGCGTATCGCTGGTTTCCAGCTGCTCGTTCATGTCCGACGTCAGTCGCGCGGGTACGTACCAGTTATCCGCTTCCGAGAGCACCGTGTTTCCGCAGCGCAATCGCACCCTGCGGTAGCGCACAGTGTCGGTCGCGGCGACGCGCAGTTCCAGACGCTGTTGCGTGGTCGGCGGCTGCTCAATGCCGGCGACCCGTTCAGCGACGATGCGCGCCGGCGCTGCCAGGTGGTGAATCTCGCACCAGTGCTCGAGCGTCAGCGTGGCGCTGTCATGGCTGAGCAGATCCGCGTTCAGCGTCTGCAGCAACGCCAGCGCCTCAACACGTGTCGCGAAGCTGTCCGGCCAGTCGGGCGCGTCGGCGGCGCACGCCCAGCTGGCGCACCCCAGCAGCACGCAGCCGAGCAGCCGGGCCAGCGCGTTGCCGGCGTCAGCGCTCATCGCGCGCCTCAGGCCGCGATGCCGTACTGCTTGAGCAACGCCGCCACCTGCGGCTTGCGGCCGCGAAACTCGACGAACGCCTCGAGTGCATCACGGCTGCCGCCGCGCGACAGGATGCTGTCCAGGAAGCGCCGCGCGGTGACGCGGTCGAATGCGCCGCGCTCGACGAATGCCGCAAACGCGTCCGCCGCCAGCACCTCGGCCCACTTGTAGCTGTAGTAGCCGGCGGCGTAACCACCGGAGAAGATATGCCCAAAGCCATGCGGGTAGCGGTTCCACTCCGGCACCGGCACCACCGCCACCTCGTGCCGCACCTCGTTCAGGATCTCGTAGACACGACCGCCGCGCGCCGGATCGAACTCGGCATGCAGACGCATGTCGAACAGCGCGAATTCCACCTGCCGCAGCGTCTGCAGCCCGGCCTGGAAGCTGCGGGTTGCGATCAGCTGGTGCTGCTTGTCGGCCGGAATCGGTCTGCCGTCGCGCACGTGCGCCGAAATGCGATTGAGCACCTCGCTCTGCCAGGCGTAGTTCTCCATGAACTGGCTGGGTAATTCGACCGCGTCCCAGGACACGCCGTTGATGCCGGCAAGGCTCGGGTAGTTCACGCGCGTGAGCATGTGGTGCAGGCCGTGGCCGAACTCGTGGAACAGCGTCACGACGTCATCGTGCGTGAGCTGTGCGGGGCGGCCATCGCCGGGCGGCATTGAATTGCATACCAGGTAGGCGACCGGAAGGATGGTGTGCCCGCTCAGTCCCTTGCGGCCGACGCAGTCGTCCATCCAGGCGCCGCTGCGCTTGTGCGGTCGTGCGTACGCATCGAGGTAGAAGCTGGCCACCGGCGTATCGGCTGGCGTCTGCACTTCGAAGTAGCGCACATCCGGATGCCACACCGGCACACCGGTGCGCTCGCGGATGCGCACGTCGAACAGCTTTTCGGCCACTTCGAACAGGCCCTCGAGCACCCGCGGCAGCGGCAGGTAGTCGCGCAGCTCCTCCTGCGTGACCGCATAGCGGCTCTGCTGCAGCCGTTCGGAATAAAAGGTGACGTCCCAGGAATTCAGCTTGCGGCCCGCGAACTGTTCCAGCTCGGCGAATTCCGCGGCGCCGGCCGGCTTGGCGGTGCGCACCAGCTCGCGCAGGAAGCCGATCACCTCGGGCACGGTGCGCGCCATGCGGTTGGCGAGCGCATACTCGGCGTAGTTGTTGAAGCCCACCAGCTGCGCCGCTTCGTGCCGCAGCCGCAGGATGTCGTTCATCACGACCGTGTTATCAAAATTGCAGGCACCGGGACCCTGGTCGGAGGCGCGCGTGGACCAGGCTTCGTAGAACACGCGACGTAGCTGCTCCGACTCAGCGTCAGTTACCACCGCCACGTAGCTGGGCTGATCCAGCCCGAACAGCCAGCCTTCCACTCCCTTGTCGCGCGCCCGCCGCGCGGCCTGCTCGACGATCGCATCGTTGAGGCCGGCGAGCAGCGCGCGGTCGGTGACATGATGCGACCAGGCATTGGTGGCATCGAGCACGTTCTCCTCGAACTTCGCCGACAGCCGCGACAGCTCCATCATCACGGCCTTGAAGCGCGCCTTGCTCGCGGCATCGAGTGCGACGCCGGCCAGGCGAAACTCGCGCAGCGCATGCTCGATCACCTCGCGCTGTACCGCATCGAGTGTCGGCCCCTCGCGCTCGGAAATCAGCGCATAGGCTCGATACAGCGGCTCGCTCTGCGACAGGTCGGTGTGGTAGTCGGACAGCATCGGCAGGCAGGCGTTGTAGGCCGCACGCAATGGCTCGGAGTTCATCACCGCATTCAAGTGACCAATCGGCGACCATACCCGGCTCAGGCGATGGCGCAGTTCCTCCAGCGGCTCAACCACGGTGCGGAAGGTCGGATCGGCCACCGCCTCGATCTGCGCCACGCGGGCGCGTTGCTCGGCAATCAGTCGCGCGATCGCAGGCTCGACATGCTCGGGCCGGATGGCGTCAAAGCGCGGCAGCGGCGTGTCTTCAAGCAGCGGGTTATCGGACATGGTTGCGGCCTCAAGGCATGACAGTACGTCATTTTAGCAATGCCGCGCCGGTGTAACATGATCATTCTGCAACAAGAGCCGAAGATCCGAGGTTTCCGTGGCAAACGACTTTGACCTGATCGTGATCGGCGGCGGCAGCGGCGGACTGGCCTGCGCCCAGCGCGCGGCCGAGTATGGCGCCCGCACGCTGCTGGTCGAGCAGGGGAGACTGGGCGGTACCTGCGTGAACGTGGGGTGCGTGCCGAAGAAGGTCATGTGGAACGCCGGTGAACTGGCCCACGGGCTGCGCGATGCGGCCGGCTACGGTTTCGATGTCTCACCGTCGCACCACGACTGGGCGCTGCTCAAGCAGATGCGCGATGAGCTCATCGCCCGCATCAACGCGATCTACGAGCACAAGCTGGGCGAGAAGCAGATCGAGCTGCTGCGCGGCCACGCGCGGCTGCTGTCGGCGCAGTCGGTTCAGGTCGGCGAGCGTGTCATGTCGGCGGACAACATCGTGCTGGCGACTGGTGGACAGCCGATCATCCCGCTGCTGCCGGGCGCGGAACTCGGCATCAGCTCGGACGGCTTTTTCCAGCTCGAATCGCGCCCCGACAGCGTCGCTGTGGTCGGCGCCGGCTACATCGCCGCGGAGCTGAGCGGCATTTTTTCGGCACTGGGTTCACGTACCACTGTGGTGCTGCGGCACGACTGCATGCTGCGCCACTTCGATTCGATGCTGGGCGACGCACTGATGCAGATCATGCGCGACGAGGGCATCGAATTTGCGACCGACGCGATACCGAAGTCGCTGCAACGCGGCGCTTCCGGCCTGCTGGAACTCAACGTAGAGGACGGCCGCGTTCTCGGCGGCTTCGATGCGCTGATCTGGGCGGTGGGCCGCAAGCCGCTGACCGCGGACATGGGCCTCGATCGGCTGGGGGTCGAAGTCGACTGGCTTGGTCACGTGATCACCGATGAATGGCAGCAGAGCAGCGTTCAACATGTGTACGCGCTCGGGGATGCCACGCCGCAAGCGGGACTGACGCCGGTGGCGATCGCCGCTGGCCGGCGGCTGGCGGATCGGCTGTACGGCGGCCAGAAGGGCCGCAAGATGGACTATGAAAACATCCCATCGGTGGTGTTCAGTCATCCGCCGATCGGCACCGTCGGCTTGAGCGAAGCCGACGCCCGCGCGCGCTACGGCGACGCCGTGCACGTGTTCACCTCATCGTTCCTGCCGTTGTATCACGTGCTTACCACGCGCAAGCCGCGCGAGCAGATGAAACTGGTGACCGTCGGGCCCACTCAGCGCATCGTCGGCATCCACGTGATCGGTGAGGGCGCGGATGAGATGCTGCAGGGCTTCGCGGTGGCGCTGCGCATGGGGGCGACCAAGCGCGACTTCGACGATACCGTCGCGATTCACCCGACCAGCGCCGAGGAAATGGTAACCATGCGCTAGGTAGCCTGGCCCGGCGCCAGCTCGATGACCTGTCCCGAGCCGGCGACGTGTGAGCTTAAGTGCTTCGGGTTCGTGTGCAGGCGCACATCCCCGGAGCCGGCGATCGAGATGTCGGCAGCATCGATCGGCGCGATATCGGCGGAGCCGCTGCCGGCGATGAATATCTTGCCGGACTTCGCGGCCAGCTGTTCCAGCTGCGCATCGCCCGAACCCATGATGTCCAGCTTCAAGGTGTCGACGCTGCCGCTGGCGAGCACCGAGCCGCTGCCGTGGATCGCGACCGTCAGCGCATCCTGCTTGAGCTGATCGAGAGTGAGCTTGCCGGAACCGTTGAGCGTGATGTCGCGCAGCGCCGGACCGGACAGCTCGATCGCAACCGAGCCGTTGGTGTGGTGATATCGGCGTGCAAGGCCGATGCGGCCGCCGTCGGTGCTGATGCGATCCAGGACGCGCCGCGGCCCGCGAATGGTGAGGTGCCATTGCGGCGCCGGCACGTAGTGCAGGTTGGCGGCAATGTCGAGTTGCAGCGTGTCGCCGCCATTCCAGGCGAAATCGCGTGTCTCGGTCGCGCCGCGGCTGTCGCGCCCCGTGCTGCGGTCGTCGTCGTAGCTGCTGTCGCTGTCATCATCATCGTCATCGGACCAGCTGAAGTGAGTGGCGCCGGGCCAGGACCAGCCGGCGTGGTGCGACAGCGCTGCCGCCAGCGGCAGGCACACCAGTGCCGTCACAATGCCGCCGATCGCCACAAGGGGAAGTATTCGTGTCATGGATAGCTCCGGTTCAAACGCTGCTGACAGCTTCAAGCGCTGCTGACAGCGGGTTTCAATACCTGGTAGTGCAGTCGCGCATAGCGGCCCAGCAGCTTCACCAGTCCTTCCAGCACCAGCCACAGCAGTGCGCCGGCGCCGAGGCTGCCGCCGATCAGCCCGATGCCGGCCAGCGTGCGCGCGCTGGCATGCGCCAGCGCGTTCATGCCATCCCAGTGCAGCAGCCCCGACAGCAGCAGCCCGAGTCCGGCGATACTGCCTGCGAACAACAGGATGCCCAGGACGAAGGCAACAACGCCGAACGCGAACAGCACCGGCAGCAGGATGAAGATATCCAGCGCCAGCATGCCGCCCAGGCTCACCATGGCGCCGATCAGCGCCGCCGGCGTGCGCTGCGCCTCCCAACGCCGCAGGCCTGCCTCCGCGCGCAGCTCGCGTGCCAGGCGCTGCGGATCGCCGAGCGCTGCGGCCACGTCCTGCTCCGAGCGGCCGGCGGCGATGCCTTCGTCGAAGTGCGCACCGTAGTCGGCGGTGACGTCGTCGATTTCCTTTGGCGCCATGCCTGCCAGGGCGCGGCGCAGTTGGGCGATGAATTCCGCTCGTGTCATCGTGACGCTCCGAGTGCGCGGTTGATCGACGAAACAAACTCCTGCCACTCCGTCTTCTGCTGCGTGAATGCGGCGCGGCCTGCGGGCGTCAGCTTGTAGTACTTGCGCGACGGTCCGCTGGCCGACTCGATCAGGTAGGTCTTCACCAGCCCATCGATCTGCAGCCGGCGCATCAACGGATAGATCGTGCCCTCGCCCATGCCGACATCCGCCGCCAGCACGCTGGCGAGCTCGTAGGCGTAGGAGTCCTGTCGGGATAGCAGCGCCAGCACGCACAACTCCAATACGCCTTTCTTGAGCTGTACCTGCAGCGATTCAGTCACGTGCCATTCACCTGGCTATAGATTAACGCATGGTACCTTGTGATGCAAGATACCGAGCGGAGCCCGCGCAAAGATAGCGCCCCGCGGCCCAGCCCCCCAGGGGGCCCACCCCACTCCCCAGCCCCCGTCGCCATCGGTAATGCCCACCTTTGTAACCCTGCGGCTTCCCGGCTAGCCTTGAGCCCATGGCCAGCGAGCATGTCTTGAGCCGGGGCAGGCTTATCGGCCTCGTCGTCGTATTCCTGTGGTTTTTCATTGGCGGCATCGCGCACTTCGCCGCCACCGACCTGGAGATGAGCATCGTGCCGCCCTATATCCCCTGGCCACGGCTCACCGTGCTGGTCAGCGGTGTGTTCGAACTGCTGGGTGCGGCCGGCTTGTTGCTGCGGCCCACCCGGTTTGCGGCGGGCATCGGTCTGTTCGCGCTCACGCTCGCAGTGACCCCGGCGCATATCTTTATGCTGCAGCGTCCCGATTTATTTCCGGCCGTGCCCTACTGGGCGCTGATACTGCGCTTGCCGCTGCAAGCCGCGTTGCTGGTGCTGATCGCCTGGAGCACCGCTGTGCCCCGCGGCGGCGCACCGAGCCGCCAGGCCGTTGCGAATCGCGAGCGGCTTTGAACAACCCGCTAATCTGGGTGCTTCGGCTAGGGCTTCGCGCTAACCGACGCTGGCGCCGACGCCGGAACTGGCACCGGCACCTCTGCCGCCAGCTGCGACAGTGCAGCTCCGGTGGCGCGCTCGAAGGCCGCGACTACCGCCTGCAGGCGGTCGGCATCGGCGCTGACGCGGCTGTCGGCAGCGACGCTCGCCAGCACGTCGCGACTACCGCGCTTGCCGAAGGTTGCGACCAGTGCGACGTGCACGGTCGGCGGTCCGGCGCCGGTGTATTCGGCTTCGAAGTGATTCAACTCCAGGCTCAGCACGTACTCGGAGCCGAACGGCCCGGCATCCGACTCGACCATCGCGAACCGATGGGTGGCGCGCAACGCGTCAACCGCAAGCATCTGCAGCATGCCGGGCGCGCCGCCGGCCCAGCGGGCCGCGCTGTAGTAGTCGAGCCGCTCGCCTGAGCGCAGCACGGCGATGCCGTCGGTCGCCAGCCCCGGCGCCGCGATCGGGAACTCCACCTGGAGTGTGGCGGTGGCAGCGGTCGTGGTGACGGCTGGGGCGGCGGCTGCGGTAGCAACCATCGGAGTCGCTGCGTCCGACGGCCACGTCGGCCGCAGCACGTAGACCTGCGAGACCGGCTGATTGCTCTTCAACCAGCTGCTGCAGCCAGCCAGCAGAAGGCACCCCAGCAAAGCCACGAGCGACGTCGGGAGCAACCCCATCAGCGTGCTGCGCGGCTGCGCCGTGCTGCGCGCGCCGCTCATGGTGGTATGGCCAAGCCGTTAGCGGCCGGCTGGTACAGCAGTTGCGAGGGGTTGTCGCGCAGGCTGCGCGACAGGTCGCGAATCTCCTGGGCTGCGGCGCGGCTGTCGCGCAGCAACAGCTCGAGTTGCGGCAGGCCACCGCGCACGAAACCGCTGATCTGCTCGCGATTCTCGCTGACGAAGGCGTCGAGCGTGGCGCTGGCGCGCTGCAGGTTGTCGCTGGTGGCGCGCAGCTGCTGCACGGCAGCCAGGAAGTCCACGCTGGCGCTTTGCGTGGCGGCATGCAGTTCGGTGATGACCCGGTGGGCATCGTTGACGGTAGCGCGCAACTCGTCGACCAGGCTGTCGAGATTCTCGGCGGTATGCGGCAACCGCGCGGTGGCGCGGTCAACATTGGCCAACACGCGCTCGACGCTGGCGATGTTGTTGTCCGACAGCAGCCGCGTGGAGCGGTCGACCAGCTCGTTCAGGCGCGCGGTCACGTCGGGCAGGCTGCTCAGGAACTGATCGAAGTCGGAATGCGACGAGCGGATCACCGGGTAACGCTCGCTCGGCACGGCAGCCAGTATGCGCCGGCCACTGTCGTCGGCGCGCTGTTGCTCCAGGTCGATATACAGCAGACCGGTGATGCCCTGCAGCGACAACTGCGCCAGGGTGCGCTCGGAGATCGGTGTGGTAGCGTCGATCTCGGCGACCACCTGTACGCGATTGGCGGCGCGCGGATCGATGCGGATGCGCACTACGCGCCCGACGTCCACGCCCAGGTAGCGCACCGGTCCGCCCTGCGACAGGCCGCTGACGCTGCCGTCGAAATAGATCTCGTAGCGCACATAGAAGCGATGGTCGCTGCTGGCCGAGTACCAGTAGACGAACAGCACGCCCATCACCACCACCAGCAGCACGAAGGCGCCCACCGCCAGGTAGTTGGCCTCACGTTCCACGTGCACTCCCGTGCGCGCGGCCGCGCTCGCCGTGGAAGTAGGCCTGTATCCACGGATGCGGGTTATGCACGATGGCCTCGAGTGTGTCGCTGATCATGTGGCCGTCGACGATCACGCCGACGCGATTGCAGGTGCGGAAGATGGTATCCAGATCGTGGGTAATCATCACTACCGTAAGCTTGAGTTCGCGCCGCAGGTAAATCACCAGGTCGTCGAATGCCGCAGCGCTGATCGGGTCGAGGCCGGAAGTCGGCTCGTCCAGGAACAGCAGCACCGGGTCCAGCGCCAGCGCGCGCGCCAGCGCCGCGCGCTTGATCATGCCACCGGATAATTGCGCTGGGTACTTGGAAGCGGCCTCGGGCGGCAGGCCGACCAGCCGCACCCGCAGCAGCGCCAGCTCCTCGAGCGCGCGCGCCGATAGCCGCAGGTGCTCCAGCATCGGCAGCTGCACGTTCTGGCTGACATTCAGGGAACTGAAAAGCGCACCCTCCTGGAAGGTCACGCCGTAGCTGGCCTTCAGTGCATGCAGCTGCGCTGAACTCATCGCGGCAAGCTCGTTGCCAAGAAACCGCACGCTGCCGGCATTGGGCCGGCGCAGGCCCAGGATAGTGCGCAGCAGCACCGACTTGCCGGCGCCGGAACCGCCGATGATGCCGAATACCTCGCCCGCATTGACCTGCATGTCGAGGCCATCGTGCACCCGCTGCCTGCCGAAGCGGTTGACCAGGCCGCGTACCTCCAGCAGCGCCGCCATCAGACGTCCAGCTTCATGAATACCACCGCAAAAACGGCGTCGACCATGATCACCAGGAAAATCGACTGCACCACCGCCAGCGTCGTCAGGCGTCCGAGCTCGCGCGACGAGCCACGCACGCTCATGCCACAGAAGCAGCCGCAGAGCGCGATCAGGCAGGCGAATACCGGCGCCTTGACGACGCCGACCCAGAACGTGGTGCTGGCAATCGCGCTCTGGGCCCGGTTCAGGTACTGCACCAGCGGCATATCGAGCAGCTCATGGCACAGCAGGCCGCCCCCCACAAGTCCGATCAGGTCGGCCACCAGTGTCAGCAGCGGCAGCGCAATCACCAGGCCGGCAAGCCGCGGCAACACCAGCACTTCGACCGGATCGACGCCGATGGCGGACAGCGCATCGATCTCCTGGTTCAGCTGCATCGCGCCGAGCTCGGCAGCGAACGCGCTGCCGGAACGGCCGGCGACGATGATCGCCGTCAGCAGCACCCCGAGCTCGCGCAGCACGCCGACGGTCACCAGGTCGACCACGAAGATGTCGGCGCCGAAGCGGCTCAGCTGCTGTGCGCCCATGTAGGCCAGGATGACGCTGATCAGGAACGCGATCAGCGACACGATCGGCACAGCGGTCACCCCGGTGTCGTACACATGGCGGGCGACCGACACCGGCCGCAGGCGCAGCCGCAGCAGGTCGCCGGTGCCGGCGACGCTGATGCGGCCGAGGAAGCTCACGCCAGCGGCGATCTGATGCAGGCCCAGCACCGCGCGGCGGCCCAGGCCTTCCACCGCGTGCGTCGCCGGTTCGAGCCACTCGATATGATGGTGAGGATGGAGCGGCTGGCCGATCTGGTAGCGTTCCACCAGCGACAGCGGGGACGGCCGGGGCGGTTCGAATTCAACTGCAACTCCGGCGGCGCGCGCCCGGTCCAGGAATTCGTGCAGCACCCACGCCCCGGTCAGGTCGAACTGTGCCTGCCCGGCGTTGATGCGCATGCTGTGCGCCCCGTCCAGATCCACAGCGCCGAGCTCGGCCTCGATGTCGGCAAAGCGCTGCGAGTGCCAGTCACCGCTGAGCATGACGCTGAGCTGATCCGCATCGCGCCGCGCTGTCAGGTACATGCCTGCGTCGCGTACATGGGTGCGTCGTGGGTCGATCAGGCCAGGGTCTTGTGGCTGCCGTCGCACAGCGGTGGGTTGGCGGAATGCTTGCAGGCGCAGAAATACACGCGGCCGGAACGCTCGGGCAGGTACTCCACCGGCGTGAAGCCGCTGCCCTGGTGGGCGCCATTGCAGAACGGCTGGGTCGTCGATCGGCCGCAGCTGCACCAGTAATAGCGCTGGCCGGCCTCGACGTCGACAGCGATCGGGCCACGCCCGGCAACGGTCGGCTGTTTCACGCAATGCTCCCTGCAGTGACAATTGGCTGTCGCGGCCGATGCTAGCAGCGTTGCCGCACCACTGTCAGATCGGCGCGCCAGATGCCGGCGCTTCAGGTGTCGTCGCGGTAGCGCCGCACGCGGACCGCCAGCACGATCATCGCGGCGGCCGCCAGCAGCCCGAGCCACAGTCGCGGCCTCACCAGCAGGCGCACCGGAGTGAACAGATGCCGGGAATCGGGCGCCAGCAGAATGTGATCACTGCCCGCGCCATGGAACGCATCCAGTCGAAAGGCGAACTGCCACAGCTGGTCGAACTCGCCACCCAGGATCGGCCCAATGTAATTGGTTCCGAACAGGATGTGTTCCAGGATCACCAGCAGCACCGGCGGCAGCAGCGCCCAGACGTACGGCGAGCGGCGCGCCCACACCGACACCAGCAGTAAGTAGGCTGCGAACGGCGCGTACCACAGCATGGCTGCGACCAGCCCGTAGAGGATGGTTCCCTGCATCCGCAGCCACGACGACGCGCTCCACAGGGCGATGACCCGTTGGCCGCCAACGACCACGTCGTGGTTGCGAAGCAGCAGGATCGCGCTGCCCACCAGGCTGGTTGCGGCGGCCACGACGATGGCTCCCAGCGGCACCAGCACCAGGCCGACCAGCAGCTTGACCATCACGGTGCGTGTGTCGGTCACCGGCATGGAGCGCCAGAACAGAATGCTGCGATCGCGGCGCTCCCCGTACAGGCAATCGATCAGGTAGATCGGTGCCTGGATGGCGACCGCCACGCAGAACGGCAACACCCAGCCGAGCGCCACCAGCTCAGTCATCGGCGCTGGCTTGAGCCCGGAGTACTGCAGGCCGTCATCGCCAAACTGCAGCTGCACATGGCCGAACACCGCGGCCACCAGCAGCATTAACGCGGCGATCGCCAGCGGCGCGATCCACAGGCCGCGGTGTTCCCAGAATTCGCGCCGGATCTGTATCAGCAATGCGTTCATGGGGCGGCACCTTGCGAGCTGGCCGACTGCGGGGCGGCAGCCTGCGCGGCATCCACCTGCATCTTGGCGACGAACAGGTCGGCGATCCCGGGCGTGCGCAGCTCGCCGAGCTCTCCGAGCCGGTCGAGTCTGTCGGCCGGCAGGTTTTCGTACAGCATGATGGTGCGGCCGAATAGCTCGCGCGTATAAAACGGGTTGAGTGCGCGCGCCTGCTCCAGGTGTTGTGGCGCCACGGTAAGCTGCTGGAAGCGCGCCGCGAGGTCCTCGACCGCCGCATCCAGCAGCACGCGTCCGCGATCGATGAACATCACATCGGTCAGCAGGTTCTCCACCTCTTCGACCTGATGCGTGGTCAGCAGGATGGTGCGCTCCTGGTCGATGTAGTCGTTCAGCAGCGTGTCGTAGAACTGGCGACGGTAGATCAGGTCGAGCCCGAGCGTCGGCTCGTCGAGCACCAGCAGGCGCGCATTGATGGCGAGGATCAGCGCCAGGTGCAGCTGCGTGATCATGCCTTTCGACAGCTCGCCAATGCGCGAGCTGCGGCGGATGTCGGTCGCTGCCAGCACCTTTTCGGCGCGCTTGCGATCGAAGCGCGGATGCACGCCGGCGACATAGTCGATCGCATGCGCGACGCTGAGCCAGCGCGGCAGCACCGCGGCGTCGGCGATGAAGCACACCTGGCTCATCAGCGCGTTACGGTCGCGCGCCGGCTCGATGCCCAGCACCTGCACGCTGCCCCGGTAGGTGGTGAGCCCGAGGATGGTCTTGAGCGCCGTGGTCTTGCCGGCGCCATTGCGGCCTATCAGGCCGACGATGCGGCCTGGCTGCACGCTGAAGCTGACATCGTCGAGTGCGACGAAGCTGCCATAGCGCTTGCTGAGATTCTTCGCTTCAATGATCGGGGCCATCGTCTTCATCCTTGTTATTGGCCGCAGGGTTAGGGGCCGGAGGGGTGGCAGGCGGCGTCTGCAGCAGCTCTTCCACCGACAGTCCGAGGCGGGCGATCAGCGCACGCATCCTGGGCCAGTCGGTGTCGAGAAAGCGGCGTCGCTCCTCGATGCGCAGCGCGGCGGTCGCCCCGGCACTCACGTACATGCCGCGGCCGCGGCGCTTCTCGACCAGCTGCTCATCCACCAGCTGCTGGTAGCCCTTGAGCACGGTCAGGGGATTGAGCCGGAATTCGGCCGCGACGTGGCGTACCGACGGCAGCGGGTCGCCTTCCTTGAGTACGCCTTCGAGGATCATGGCGACCACGCGGTCGCGCAGCTGCCGGTAGATCGGCTGGCTGTTATCCCATTGCGTCTCAGTGTTCACGTGCGTTCCGGACTGTAGCAAACCGCGCGTCGCCGTCCCGGAGGTGCTGGGTGTGGGTTGATCAGGGTGACCGCGCGATCACGATCGAGTCGCGGATGTCGGGGCCGGTGTCGTGCGGGCTGCTGTGCGCCGGCGGCGGCTGCATGGCCGCCATGCCATATTCATGCTGGCCGGCAGAGCGGATGATCACCTGGGTCGTCAGTGCGGTGATCGCGAGCGCCAGCGTGGCGCAGATCGTCCTGCGCAGCGCTTTGGGGTGGGTTGGCAGCGCAGTGCCCTGGGCCAGGGTGTCGATGTTGCTGTTCATGTCCGATGCTCCTTCGGTGTGTTTAAGTACTGGTGTTGTATTTAACTACAACACTAGAAGGGTGTCAAGCCCTGGGAATCGCATGGTCAGGCAAGCGGTTGGCGGGGCGCGCGGCCATGCGCTTGCCGGAAGCGAAACTGTCATTAGAATCAGCGCTCTTTTTGGCCCGGAGCCTGCATGAGAACGCCCCTGAACGTTGCTATCACCGGCGCGGCCGGCCAAATCGGCTATGCGCTGGCGTTCCGGGTCGCCTCCGGGGCGATGCTCGGCGCCGAGCAGCCGATCAATCTGCACCTGCTGGAGATCACGCCGGCATTGCCAGCGCTCGGTGGCGTCGCGATGGAACTCAATGACTGCGCATTTCCGACCCTGAACAAGGTGGTCACCACCGACGACGCGCGCGTCGCGTTTCGCGACTGCCACGTGGCACTGCTGGTGGGTGCGCGGCCGCGCGGTCCCGGAATGGAGCGCAAGGACCTGCTGCTGGCGAACGCGCAGATCTTCTCGGCCCAGGGCAAGGCGCTGGATGCGGTCGCCGACCGCAGCCTGCGGGTGCTGGTGGTCGGCAATCCGGCCAACACCAATGCGCTGATCGCCAGCCGCAATGCACCGGGCCTTGCGCCTGCCCAGTTCACCGCGATGACGCGGCTGGATCACAACCGCGCGCTATCGCAGCTGGCGGAGAAGACCGGTACCCATGTCAACGACATCGTGCGCCTGACGATCTGGGGCAACCACTCATCGACCCAGTACCCGGACCTGAGCCACGCGCAGGTCAAGGGGAAGCCCGCGACCGGCCTGGTGGACCAGGCCTGGATCGAGCAGCAATTCATCCCCACGGTGCAGCAGCGCGGCGCCGCGATCATCAAGGCACGCGGCTCCTCCTCGGCGGCATCGGCCGCCTCCGCGGCGATCGATCACGTGCGTACCTGGATGCAAGGGACAGCGCCGGGCGACTGGACCAGCATGGGCATCCCGTCGGACGGCAGCTACGGCATCGAGGCCGGCCTGATCTATTCCTACCCGGTGACCTGCAGCAACGGCGTCTACCGCATCGTGCCGCAGCTTGCGATCAATGAGTTCAGCCGCAAGCGCATGGATCTGAGCGCGGCGGAGCTGCGCGAGGAGCGCGACGGGGTGCGCGAGCTGCTCGGCGGCTGAAACGCGCGTGCCGGCGCGCGACGGGCTATAGTTCGGGGCGCGAGCCGCGTTGGCGCGCGCGCCGCGTCACCGCGGCAGGAGCTTTCAGTCATGATTGGCGCCATCATCACCGTGTGTTTCATCGTCGCGGTGCTCTACCTGGCGTACCGACGGCTGCCGCTGCTGTCCTTCACGATCGCCTTCACGGTGCTGCTGGTGGCCTACAGCGTGCTGGGTCATCCGGCCGGGGCCTGGCAGGGCGTGCTGTGGCTGCTGCTGGCGTGCTTCTGGCTGCTGAACCTCAAGCCGCTGCGCATCGCGCTGATCAGCCGGCCGTTCATGCGCACTTACCGGCGCCTGCTGCCGCCGATGTCCGCCACCGAACGCGACGCGCTCGAGGCCGGCACGGTGTGGTGGGAAGGCGAGCTGTTCACCGGCAATCCGGATTGGCGCAAGTTGCATGCCGCCGCCGCGCCGAGGCTGTCGGCCGAGGAGCAGGCGTTCCTGGACGGTCCGTGCGACACGCTGTGCCGCATGCTCGATGACTTCGATATCACGCACCGGCGCGGCGACATGCCGCCGGAAGTCTGGCAGTTCATCAAGTCGCAAGGTTTCTTTGCGATGATCATCCCCAAGCGCTACGGCGGGCTCGAGCTGTCCACCTACGCGCACTCGTGCGTGCTGGTGAAGCTGGCGGGCCGCAGCGTCACCTGCGCATCCACCGTGGCGGTGCCGAACTCTCTCGGGCCGGCCGAGCTGCTGCTGCATTACGGCACCGAGGAGCAGAAGGATTACTATCTGCCGCGACTGGCGCGCGGCGAGGAGATTCCCTGCTTTGCGCTCACCGGACCGCGGGTCGGCTCGGATGCGGCGTCGATCCCGGACACTGGCGTGGTATGCCGCGGCCAGTGGCAGGGCCGCGAAGTCATCGGCATCAGGTTCAATTTCGACAAGCGCTACATCACCCTGGCGCCGGTGGCGACGCTGATCGGCCTGGCGTTTCGCATGTTCGATCCCGAGCACCTGCTCGGCGACCAGACCGACATCGGCATCACCTGCGCGCTGCTGCCGCGCGATACGCCCGGCATCGAGATCGGACGGCGCCACATGCCGCTCAATGTCGCGTTCCAGAACGGTCCGGTGCACGGCCGCGACGTGTTTGCGCCGCTCGACTGCATCATCGGTGGCACCAGGATGGCCGGTGGCGGCTGGCGCATGCTGATCGAACAGCTGTCGGTGGGCCGCTGCATCTCATTGCCTGCCAATGCCACCGGCGGCGCATTGGCCGCGATCTTCGCCACCGGCGCCTACGCCCGCATACGCCGCCAGTTCAACACGCCGATCGGCCGCTTCGAGGGCGTCGAACAGGTGATCGCGCGCATGGTGGGGCTGGGCTACATCATGGATGCCGCGCGCAGCGTCACCACCGCGGCCATCGACAGCGGCGAGAAGCCGGCGGTGCCGGCCGCGATCCTCAAGTACCACGTCACCGAGATGGGTCGGCGCGTCGGCAACGATGCGATGGACGTACAGGGCGGCAAGGGCATCATGCTCGGCCCGGGCAATTACCTCGGGCGCGGCTATCAGTCGATTCCGATCGCGATCACGGTCGAGGGCGCGAACATTCTGACTCGCAACCTGATCATCTTCGGCCAGGGCGCGATCCGCTGCCACCCGTTCGTGCTGCGGGAGATGACCGCGGTACGCGACCAGGATCGCGGCCAGGGCGTCGCGGCATTCGACCGGGCACTGTTCGGCCATATCGGCTTCACCATCTCCAATGCCGCGCGCTCGCTGCTGATGGCGCTGAGCCTGGCGCGCTTCGAGCGCGTGCCCGAGTCCGGACCGACACGGCGCTACTACCAGCATATCGAGCGCTTCAGCGCTTCATTTGCATTCGCCACGGATGTCGCGATGCTGACGCTCGGCGGTTACCTGAAGAAAAAGGAAACCATATCGGCGCGGCTGGGCGACGTGCTGTCGGCGATGTACCTGGCGTCGATGGTGCTCAAGCACCACGACAACCAGGGACAGCCCGCCGAGGAGCTGCCGATTGTCGAGTGGGCCTGCCGCGAGCTGCTGTACCAGGCGCAGGAGCAGCTGCACAGCGTGCTGCGCAATTTCCCCAACCGCGCGCTCGCGGGCCTGATGCGGCTGCTGATTTTCCCGCGCGGCCTGACCTATTTCGCGCCCGGCGACCGGCTCGGGCGCTCGGTTGCCGACCTGGTGCTCAACGATACTGAAACCCGCCGCCGGCTGTGCCAGCTGGTGTACCGCACGGTGGAGGACGGCAACCCGCTCGGTGCGCTGCAACAGGCGCTCGAGATGGCGGCGGTCGCCGAGCCACTTGAGCGCAAGCTGCGCGTCGAGGGACAGAAGACCGGACGGCTCACTGCGCTGGACCTGCCCGGCCAGGTTCGCGAAGCGCTGGCGCTTGGCATACTGACGCCGGACGAGGCGCAACTGCTGCGCGACTACGACCACATGGTGATGCAGATCATCGACGTCGACGATTTCGCGCCGCACGAGCTTGGGCTAGTGTCGACCCGAACCATTGCGCGAGCCATCGCTCCCATCACCGAATAGCTCCCATTACCCATAGCTCCCATCACCCAGGAGATTGAAAATGCGCATCGTGACGTTGAGCCTGCTGCTGGCGCTGGCGTGCAGCGCAGCCTTGGCCGACCAGACGCCCGCGGCCGCTGGGGCTGCGGTCTACATCATCCAGCCGGCCGCCGGCGCCCGGGTCAAGAGTCCGGTGAAGGTGGTATTTGGCCTCACCGGCATGGGCGTGGCGCCCGCCGGCATCAAGTTCGACAATACCGGCCATCACCACCTGCTGGTCGACACCGAACTGCCGGCCGACCTGACGCTGCCGCTGCCGGCGACCGACAATATCCGCCATTTCGGCAAGGGCCAGACCGAGACCACGATCGAGCTGCCACCGGGCAAGCACACGCTGCAGCTGCTGTTCGCCGACTATACCCACACGCCGTTCACGCCCAACGTGGCCTCGAAGAAGATCACCATTACGGTGACCAAGTGACGGCGGTGACCAGGTGATGGCGGTGGCCAGGTGATGGCGCCGCCGATGGGCTGACGCCGCGCTCATGTATCTGTCGTTCTTCGGGATCGCGGAAAAGCCGTTTGCGATCACACCCGATCCGCGTTACCTCTACCTGAGCGAGCGGCATGCGGATGCGCTGGCGCACCTTGTGTACGGCATCAACGAGGCCGGCGGCTTCATCCAGCTCACCGGTGAGGTCGGTACCGGCAAGACCACCACCATCCGCTCGCTGCTGGCGCGGGCGCCGAAGAATGCCGAGATCGCGCTGATCCTCAATCCGCGCATGGGGCCTGGCGAGTTCCTGCTGGCGCTGTGCGAGGAGCTGGGCCTGGGCGCCGACGACGACACCGTCGGCAACACCAAGGAACTGGTGGACCTGCTGAACCGTTACCTGCTGCGCGCGCACGCCCAGGGCCGGCGCGTGGTACTGGTGGTCGATGAGGCCCAGAACCTTGCCCCGGAGGTGCTGGAGCAGATCCGGCTGCTCACCAACCTGGAGACCGAGACCCAGAAGCTGCTGCAGATCATCCTCATCGGCCAGCCGGAGCTGCGCAAGCTGCTGGCGCGCGAGGATCTGCGCCAGCTGGCGCAACGCATTACCGGCCGCTACCACCTCGATCCGCTGTCGCGCCAGGAGACCGCGGCCTATGTGCGCCATCGCATGCGGGTGGCCGGAGCGACCGCCGATATCTTCACGCGCGGCGCATTGCGCGAGGTTTATAACGTCACGCGCGGCATTCCGCGCGTCATCAATATCATCTGCGATCGGGCACTGCTCGGCGCCTACACCCAGGACCTGCACGAAGTGCCGGCGGCGCTGGTGCGCCGCGCTGGCGCGGAAGTGTTCGACCAGGATCCGTCGCCACGCTGGATCCCGATGTTGATCGGCGGGCTGGCAATTGCCGTGCTGCTGGGCAGCGCGCTGATGTTGTGGCGCTACGTGCCGCGCCACCCCACGCCCGCAGGTTCTGCGGCGAGCAACACGCCAGCGCCTGCTGCGACGACTGCAACCGCGCCCGCGACCGTGCCCGCTGCCGCGTCCCCAGGATCGCCCGCGGCGACGCCGGCGGCAGCGGGCAGCGCGGCTGACAATGCAACAGCGGCTGGATCCACCGGCGATGGCGCGCCGGTCGGCAGCTCGTCGGGCGCTGCGGCACCGGCGGCCCCAGCACCAACATCGGCACCAACATCGGCGGCGCCAACATCGGCGGCCCCAACATCGGCGGCCCCAACATCGGCGGCGCCGGCAGCGACACTGCCGGCCGCGGTAGCGCCGGCCGCGGCGGCCGCGGCGGCCGCGGATTTTGCGCAGGTGCTGGCGAGCAATCGCGGCAGCACCGACACCGACAGCGCATTCACGCAGCTGCTCGGCCTGTGGCGGGCGAAGTACAACCGTGGCTCCACTGACGGCTGCAGCCAGGCACTGGCGCAGGGACTGCGGTGCCTGATGCAGCGCGGTTCGCTGGCGCAGTTGCGCATGCTGAATCGACCGGCGATCCTGATGCTCAGCGATCCGGCCGGCACCCCGAGCCAGGTGGTGCTGCGCGCACTCAGCGATGACAGCGCGCAGTTGCAGATCGGCAGCCAGAGCGTGACCATCAGCATCGCCGAGCTCACGAGGTTCTGGTTTGGCGACTTCGTGCTGCTGTGGCGCCCGGGCGCCAGGGACGTGCGCGACCTGAGCGCCGGCATGCGTGGCGCGCCGGTGCGGCAGCTGCGCGAGCAGCTCAATCGCTGGAGCGGCGCCGGCAGCAACGCCTCCACCAGCGATGCCTATGATGGGAGCCTTGTGCAGTTGGTCGAACAGTTTCAACGCGCCAATCGACTCGCCGTGGATGGCATTGCCGGCATCGAGACGCAGGTGGCGCTGGACGCGGTGCTGGCGACTCCGGATTCGCCGCTGCTGCAGCCGCAATCGGCGCAGCAGGCGTCGACGCGAGGCGGCTGATGTCACTGATTCTCGATGCACTGAAGAAATCCGAAGCCGAGCGCCAGCGGCAGACCGGGCCGACGCTGCTGGAGGTGCGCGTCACGCAGCCGCGTCGCCGTTACCCGGTGTGGGTGATCGCCGTGGGGGTACTGCTGGCGGTCAATATCCTGTTGCTGCTGTTCTTCGTCCTGCGCCGACCGGCGGCCACCGAGCCTGCGGCAGCCGCGTCCAGCACTGCGGCCGGATTGACCGCTGGGACGCCAGCCACGACAGCGCCAGCGCCAGCGCCAGCGCCAGCAACCACTGCGACAGCAGCGTCTGCTGCAACCGCGGGCGCGCTGCCCGCCAGCGTCGCTCCGATGGTGTCACCCATGGTGCCGGCGGCCGCCGAGCTGCCGCTCGCACCTGCGACTGGCGCGAGCCGCGACGCCGCGGCACCCCATAGCCTGGACTATGGGCCGGCCCTGGGTCCGGACTATGGTCCGGCCGACGGTTCGACCACGGGGCGCAACCCGGCAGACGATGAACCGGCGGTGACCGCCAGTGACGCGCGCCGCTTTGCCAGCCTGCCGAGCTTCAGCGATGTCGGCGGCGATCTGCCGGCCTTGCGGCTCGACCTGCATGTCTATGCGGAACGCCCCCGCGACCGCTACGCGCTCATCAACATGCACCGGGTACACGAAGGTGACGTGCTGCCGGAAGGGGCGAAGGTACTGGCCATCACGCGCGAGGGTGTCGCGCTCGACTGGCACGGCCAGGAATTCATGCTCCACCCGCAGTAACGGTGCTGGCGTGCTTGAGCAGGCTCTGCAGCTCGAACTGCGGATCCGCGGCCTGCTCGGGCGTGGGCGACAGCCCGTGATCGAGCAGGCGCTTGGACTGCATATGATCCTGCACGCGGCTCAGTGAGTCGACCGCGATCAGGCGTCCGGCGCGGAAATAGAACGCCGAGAACGCCGGCTTTTCCAGATCCCCGCGCGTCACCACCTGGTCGTAGCCATGGCTCAGGCCGACCATCTGCAACTTGATGTCGTACTGGTCGGACCAGAACCAGGGCGCCGCGACGAACGGGCGCTCGCGCCCCAGCAGCGCGGCGGCCGCCGACTTGGCCTGCTCGACCGCGTTCTGCACCGACTCCAGCCGCAGCAGGCGGCCATCGGCCAGTCGCCGCGCGGTGCAGTCGCCGGCCGCGACGATGGAGGCGTCGCTGGTGCGCGCGCAGTCGTCAACCAGGATGCCACGCTCGCACAGGAGTCCCGCCGCCGCCGCCAGCCGGTCGTCGGGCACCACTCCAATGCCGACGATGACACAGCCGGCCTCATACTCACGGCCATCGGCGGTGCATACCGCCTCGACGCCGTCGGCACCGCCCAGCAGACGCGTCACCTGGGCGCCAAACACCAGATCGACACCATGGGCGCGATGCACGCGCTCGAAGGCGTCGGAGACGATCGGCGCGGTGACGCGTGACATGAGTCGCGGCAGTCCCTCGAGCACCGTGACCGCCGCACCGAGCTTGCGCGCACTTGCTGCCACTTCCAGGCCGATGAAACCGCCGCCGATGACCACCACCGGGCGAGCCGCCGCGGCGCAGCGCCGGATGGCTGCACTGATCGCGGCCGAATCGCCGATCGAGCGCAGGGTCAGGACCTGGCCGAGCCCGGCACCCGGAACCGGCAGCGCGCGCGCCGCTGCACCGGTGGCGAGCGCGAGCTTGCTGTAGTCGAGCCGCTCGCCGGTGGCGAGCAGCAGTTGCGACGCTGATCGATCAATCGCGCTGACTTCGCTGTCGAGCCGCAGCGCGATCCTGCGCCTTGCCAGGGCTTCCGCGCCGCGCAGCGCCAGTGCGCTGTACGCACCGGGCTCGAGCAGCCATTTCTTCGACAGCGGCGGGCGCTGGTAAGGTGGGTGCGATTCGTTGCCGATCAGCAGCAGCTCGTCGCCATAGCCTTCCTGGCGCAGCGATTCGGCAATCTGCACACCGGCCTGGCCGGCGCCAACGATCAGTATGGGTGCCTGGGAAACCACGAACTATCCCGTCGGCAGATCAGCTCTGCCGCTCTGGAAACTGCACGGTGATACCGTCGAGCGCCGGGGTTGCGACCAGCTGGCACGACAGCCGGCTGTTGGAGCGCCGCTCGGCTGCTACGTTGCTCAACATCAGGCGCTCATCATCGGAGGGCGGCGGCAGCTTGTCCAGCCACGCTGGTTGTACATAACAATGGCAAGTGGCGCAGGCGCAATTGCCTCCGCACTGCGCCTCGATGCCGTCGATGCCGGCGTCCACCGCAGCGCGCATCAGGCTGCTGCCGGCATTGAGCTCGAGCGTGTGCTCGCGGCCACCGGGCTCGATGTACCTGACTCGCGGCATGCAGCTCCCCTGGCAAACGACAATGACAACGGCAACGGCTGACCAAAAGTACAAATTCCAAGCCGTTTCGTCCATTCCGTAACTGGCCGGATTCCCTGATCGTGCGCGGCAGGCTGCGGCGCGTGCCATGCGCCGCTCGCGCGGGGTATGCATGTCGAAAATTCCGGTCGCGATCATCGGCGCGGGCCCGTCCGGGCTGCTGCTGTCGCAATTGCTGCATCGGCGCGGTATCGAGTCGATCGTGCTGGAGCGCCAGACGCGTGGTTATGTCGAGGCGCGCATCCGCGCCGGACTGCTCGAGTGGGGCACGGTCGAGCTGCTGAACGAGGCCGGCGTCGGCACGCGCATGCTGCGGGAGGGCCTGCCGCACGACGGGGTGGAACTGGCCTTCGACCGCGGCACGCACCGGATCGATCTTGCGGCCCTGACCGGCCACCGCATGATGGTCTACGGCCAGACCGAAATACAAAAGGACCTGGCGGATGCACGCGCCGCATCCGGCGGCCAGGTGGTCTGGGAAGCTCGCGACCTGGCGATCCATGACTTCGATGGCTCCGCCCCGCGGGTGAGCTACATGCATGCTGGCCGGCGCCATCAGATCGACTGCGATTTCATCGCCGGCTGCGATGGCTATCACGGCGTCACCCGCGCGAGCATCGCGCGCGAGCGGCTGACGCTGCACGAGCGCATCTACCCATTCGGATGGCTCGGTATCCTCGCCGACACCGCGCCGGTGGCCGAGGAGCTGATCTACGGCAATCACCAGCGTGGCTTTTTCCTCTGCAGCATGCGCTCCCGCAGCCGCAGCCGCTACTACCTGCAGTGTGCGCTCGATGACCATGTCGATCGCTGGCCCGACGCCCGCTTCTGGGATGAACTTTCCGCGCGACTGCCGGAGAAGTATGCCGCACGGCTGCAGACCGGCCCGTCGATCGAAAAGAGCATCGCGCCGCTACGCAGTTTCGTCGCGGAACCGATGCGCTTTGGGCGGCTGTTCCTGGTCGGCGACGCGGCGCATATCGTGCCGCCGACCGGCGCCAAGGGGCTCAACCTCGCGGTCGCCGATGTGCGGGTGCTGTACCAGGGACTGGTCGAGCACTATCACGGCGGCGGCGACACGCTGCTCGAGGAATACTCGAGCCGTGCACTGTCGCGGGTGTGGAAGGCGACCCGATTCTCGTGGTGGTTCACGACGCTGATGCACCGCTTTTCCGACGACAGCTTCGCCTTCCGGCTGCAACAGGCGGAGCTCGATTACATCTCACGCTCGCCGTCCGCAGCCACGGCGTTCGCCGAAAACTACGTCGGGCTGAAGTAGCAGCAAGCGCATCTGGAACCGCATTGCGCCATGGACGGCGGGCGCCGGAAATTGTACTTTTCAACGCATGCCAGCGCGTACGCCCGGGCTCGGGACGTCATCGGAGCGAGCCGACGTCCCGGCCTTTTTCCTCTACGGCGAGCCGCTGCGGGCGCCGGATGCGCGCACGGTACATGTCGAGACCATTGCCGCGCGCAGCAGCCTGTATGACTGGAAGATCCGCGCGCACCGGCATCGCGACCTGCACCAGGTGCTGATCGTCTGGCGTGGTCCGGTCGAGGCGCAGCTGGATGGCGCCACCCGCAGGCTGCGTGGCCCGGCGTTCGTGATCGTGCCGCCGCTGACGGTGCATGCGTTCCAGTTCGGGAAGCAGACCGATGGGCTGGTGGTGACGTTCGCGGCGGGGCTGGCACGCGAGATCTTTCGCAACACGACCTGCCTGTGGGAGATCCTGGACAAGCCGGCCGCCGCCGCGTTCCGCCGTGCGCAGCTCGCGGCCACCGACATGCTGCAGCTGGCGAAGATGCTGTTGCGCGAGTCGTCACGCGCGGCCGCCGGTCGCGACAGCGCGCTGCAAGGGCTGCTGACCACATTGCTCACCAACGTGGTGCGCATCTCGGCGGGCGCCGCGGTTGCCGTACCCAGTGCCGCGATTCGCGAGCGCGAGCTGGTGGCGCGCTTCCGCGAGGCGGTGGAGCAGCGTTACCGCGGTCATTGCGGCATCAGCAGCTATGCGCGCGCCATCGGCACCTCGGAGGTGGCGCTGCGCAAGGCATGTGTGGCAGTGGCTGGGCAGTCGCCCATGCAGCTGATTCACGCGCGCATGCTGATCGAGGCCGAGCGCCAGCTGCGCTACACCGGCATGTCGATCACCCAGGTCGCCTATTACCTCGGTTTCGAGGACCCGGCGTATTTCAGCCGTTTCTTCACTCGGGGCATGGGCGCCTCGCCGCGCAGCTTCAGGCGCAGCTGCGGCACCACGCGCTGAATCGGCTACAGCAGCTCCTTGCGGTACAGGATCCAGTCGCGCATCGGCTGCGCGCCGAAGCGGCGGTAGAATTCGATTGCCGACTCGTTCCAGTCCAGAACCGCCCATTCCAGCCGTCCGCAACCTGCCTCGCGGGCGCGCTGTTCCAGCGCGTCGAGCAGCGAGCGCCCGATGCCGCGGCCGCGATGCGCCGGGCGCACGAACAGGTCCTCGAGGTACAGCCCCGGGCGGCACAGGAAGGTCGAGTAGTTGTAGAAGTACAGTGCGAATCCGGCCGGCGCCGCATCCCAGTGCGCCAGCAGCGCGTACGCCAACGGCGGATCGCCGAACAGATGTCGCCGCAGATCGTTGGCATCACCCACCATCTTGTGCCGCAGCCGCTCATAGTCGGCCAGCTCGCCGATCAGCTCGAACATCACCGGCACATCCGCCGCTTCGGCGGCACGCAGCTGCAGCATTGCCGTTCTCCCAACCTGCGCCCACCCAGCACCAAGCCGCGCCACGTCGCGCCACCGCCCGTCCCGCCACCGGGTGAGGCGCGTCACATTATCCGCGCCAGGGCGCCGCGGGCTTCACAGTTCCGTCGCTGCCGCCGGAGGGCGGCTTTTTCCCTGTCGACAGAGGGCATACAGTCCCCGGGAATCAGGCGATATTCTGCCTCAAACACTTGAATCACGGAGTTGGATGAAAGCGCGCGCTGCCCCACATGCCCCCGCCAGCGCGGACCAGGCCGCCAGGACCGAGACCCCGGCCGGCGCGCCCCGCACTGCCGGCGCGCCGCGCGCGTTCCTGTCGATCGTCGCGCTATCGCAGGATCCGATGCTGCTCGAGGCGCTGGCGCTGGCCGTGGTCGGGCAGGCCAGCGTCGTCAGCTCGCCGTCGGCGGACCGCTTTGCCGACCAGCTGGTCGCGACCGCCGCCGCCGTGGCGCTCATCGACACCGCCGTCGCGCCGGAGCCGCTGGACCAGTTTATCGCCGGCGTGCACCGGCAGTTCCCGCAGCTGCTACTGCTGCTGGCCGGCCCGGCAGCACTGCAGACTCAGTTTGCCGCGCAACTCGCCGACGGCACGATCTTCCGGCTGGCCCACAAACCCGCTTCGGCCCAGCGCCTGAAGCTGTTCGTCGATGCGGCGCTGCTGCGCCGGCAGGCGCTGATCGACCAGGCCACAGCCGCGCCGCTGCCCGATGCGGCCGCCATCGCCGACGCGAATGTGCCAGCGCTGGGCGCACGCTCCGGCCGGGGCCGCAGACCGTGGCTGCTGGCCGCCGGTCTGCTGCTGGCGGTCGCCGCCGCGCTGGGCGGGCTGCTATGGCGCCGGCCGCTCACCGGCTCGACCAGCAGCACCAGCTCGGGCGTCACCGGAGCCATCAACGGGGCCGCCGACCGGTCGGCAAGCGAGGCGCCGACCACACCCGCCGCGGCCAGCCCGGCCAACCCGGTCAACCCGGCCACGGCGGTGTCGCAGGAGGAAGCCGAGCGCGACGCCATCGACCGGGCGGCCGCCGAGCGCGCCGAACGCGACCGGCTGATCAGCGAAAACCAGCGCCGCGAAGCCGAGCTGGCCGAGCAGGTCCGCCGCACGGCGGCGAGTGCGCGGGTCGAGCAGGCACACGTGTATGTGCAGCTGGCTAGGAAGCGCCTGGCAAGCGGGGCGTTGCTTGCGCCGGCCGACGACAGTGCTCGCAGCTACGTGCAGTCGGCGCTCGCGCTGGCGCCGTCCGATGCCGACGTCCAGGCGGTGGCCGCCGCGCTCGAGGCAGCACTGCGCGCGCAACCCGCGCCGACGGTGACACCGGCGTTGGTACCGGCGTCGGTACCGGGGGCCGAGGTTACCGACGTGATACCGGAAGCATCGTTGCAGCGCACGCAATTCGTGCCGCCGGTGTACCCGCCCGAGGCACTGTCCCAGGGCATCAGCGGCACCGTGGACCTGGAGTTCACCGTCACGCCGGCCGGCGATGTCAGCGATATCACGGTCAAGGCGGCGGAGCCGAGCGGCGTGTTCGAACAGGCGGCGATCGCCGCGCTGTCGCACAGCCGCTATCGCCCGGTGCAACGCGACGGCGTCGCGATCGCGCAGCGCGCGCGCGTCCGCCTCAGGTTCCAGCCATGAAGCCGCGCCTGCAGATCGTCGATGCCGACCACGAGCTGCGCTCCTGGCTGCGCCACCACCTCGAGATCCTGTGGCCCGATGCCACGGTGGCCGAGATGGATCCGGCGCAGCTGGCGACGCGTGCCGCCGAGCTGACCGTCAGGCACCGGGACCTGATCATCCTGGGCGCGCAATTCGATGCGCCCAACCTTCAGGCTGGCACCGAACGGCGGGGCGCCGGGCTTGCATCGCTGCGCCAGCTGCTGGGCCAGCCCGGCGTGGCGCCGGTGCTGGTGATTGCCTCCGGCGGCAACGAGCTGACCGCCGTGCGTGCGCTGCGCATGGGGGCCGCCGATTATCTGCCGCGCAGCCTGCTGAACGCGCAGCGGCTGGCGACCGCGCTGCGCATGGCGCTGCGAACGCGGCGGCGTGCGGCGCCGGCACGCACGCCCGCGGCGAGGACGCGGCCCAAGCGCCTCGATGCCTCGACGCTGGAGCTGCCGCAATACGCGATCCTGCACAAGCTCGGCGAGTCGTCGCGTGCGGTGGTCTACTTTGCCCACAGCATCACGCTCGGTCGCAACGTCGCGCTCAAGATCAGCAAGCCGCGGCTGGATGACACCGAGGAAAATCGCGATTTCGAGCGCGAATATGCCGCCATCAGCGCGCTACAGCACCACTCGGTGGTGCAGATCTACGACTACGGCTTCCACGCCGGTCGCGAGTTCATCGCCATGGAATACTTCCCCTGCGGCGACCTGCGCACGCGGCTGCAGCAGCCGATGAGCGTCGCCGAGAGCCTCGGCTATGCGCTGCGCATCTGCGGTGCACTGCGTGTGGTGCACGCGGCGGGCCTCATTCACAGGGACCTCAAGCCGCCGAATGTCATGTTGCGCGAGGACGGCTCGGTGGTGCTGATTGATTTTGGTCTCGCCAAGGGGCTGGACGCGACCGGCAACAGCACCGCGATCGGCCTGATGCGCGGCTCGCCGTATTACCTGAGTCCGGAGCAGGCGCAGGGCGTGCCACTGGACGCGCGCAGCGATCTCTATAGTGTCGGCGTGATGCTGTATGAGATGCTCACCGGCGTAAAGCCCTACCAGGGCACGACCGCGCTGGAAGTGATGCAGCAGCACGTCCACGGGCCGCGCCCGCCGCTGCCGGCGGAGCTGGCGGCATTGGAACCACTGCTCGACCGCTTCATGTCGCGTGAGCGCGGCAAGCGCTTCAGCGATGCGGCATCCGCCTATGCGGCGCTCATGACCGCTATCGACAAGCTGCCGGCGCAGGCGCAGCGCGCACCGGCGGCGACCGAGCGCGCCCAGGGCGGCGCCACGTGAACGACTCAACCATCCAGTCGCTGCCGCAGGGCCTGCTGGTGGAGCTCGAGACGCTGCGCGACCAGCGTGACCTGTACCGCTCGCTGCTGCTGTCGGAACTGGCGCCACTGGCCAGCTGCATGGCGCATGCGCTGGCGACCGTGGAGCGCATCCGCACCGTTCTGCGCACCTCGACCCGCGATGGCAACGCCTTTCGCGCCAAGATCGAGCGGCTGCAGGATGAGCTTTCCGGGCTTGGCGATGCGATGCTCGGCCTGCACCTGCCCAGCATCAGCGCGCGACTGACCGCCGCACAGGCGGCGCTGCGCACCATCGGCCTGCGGGCGGACATCAGCGGTGATGACCTGCTGCCAGCGATGGTCGCGCTCGAGGAGCTGTGCAGCCACGTGCTGATTGCAGCGGACTGCGCGGCGGTGCACCTGCCGCCGGCCGCCGACGATCACCCAGCGGAGGAGTCCGGGGCAACGCAGGACGGCGCGGCGCCGAGCTTCGCCGCCACGCTGCAGCAGCTGAGTGATCGATTCGCGACCGAACAGGGCAAGCGCGTGGCGCTGGTGACCATGGGGCTGGAGGATATTCCGGAAGTCTGGCGGCGTCCGCTGTCGGAGGTACTGGTTGAACTGCTGCGCAACTCGATCGAGCACGGCATCGAGTCGCCGGCGCAGCGTACGCAGCGCGCAAAGCCGGAAATGGGAACGCTGGTGGTCGAGTTCATCGATCGCGGCGCGCAGGGCTTCGACTTGAACATGCAGGACGATGGCGGCGGACTCAATGCCGAAAGAATGGCCGAGGTCGCGGTGCGGCTTGGCCTGTTGAGCGCGAAGGAGGCCGGCACGCTCGACGCGCCGCAGCTCGCGAGCCTGCTGCTTCAGCCCGGCATCAGCGCAAAGAATCCCGGGCGGCGCGGGCTCGGACTGCAGATCGTGCGCGAGCAGGTGCACCGCCTGGGCGGCCGGCTGCAGGTCGCGGCCAAGCGCGGCCAGTTCACGCGCTACCGGATTTCGCTGCCGGCGCTGGCGGAAGCGGGAGCTCCAGCCCCACTGCCAGCCTGACGCGCCGATTGGCTGACGCACCGGCGGCCTGGCGTACCGGCGGCCTGACGGACTGTCGCGCTACGGCGCGAAGTCGTAGACGGTCAATCCGCCGAGCGCGTCGCCCACGGCCAGGCGCGCGCCGTCGCGCGAGAATCGCAGCAGCGTGCAGTCATCGGTCAGCAGATGTGCATCCTGCGGCTCGCTGGCGCTGCCGACGCGCCAGAGCAGCAATCGACGGTCACGCGCCGCCGACACCAGCCAGCTGCCGCTGGGCCGGAACGCCAGCGCGCTGATGCGCTCCGAGTGTGCCGCCAGCTCGATCGGCCGCATGGCATCGACGCCCTTGCGGTTGAAATCCCAGACCACCAGCGCGCTGGCAGCGGCGGCCCCAAGAAAACGTCCGCTGGCACTCCAGCCGGTCGCGAACACCTTGGCGCCCAGTCCAGGCAGCTGCGACTCATCGCCGCTGGCGACGTTCCACAGGTGCACGCTGCCATCCTGCATGCCGCACGCGAGCAGGCGGCCATCGGCGTTCCAGCTGGCGGTCAGGCAGGCGCCAGGCAATGGATAATCGCGCGATTCTGACGGCGGTCCAGCCCGGTGGATGCGCATGCCGCCATTGCCGACCGCGGCGATCTGATCGCCCCTGGGTCGCCACGCGATCGCGGTAATCGCACCGGCGTGCCCGGGAAAGCTGGCGCGTGCTTCACCGTGCTGGTCGAACAGCTGCAAGGTGCGCCCGGTGCTCAACGCCAGCAGCCGGCCATGGTCGGCAAACGCGAGCTGCTCGCTCCAGGCCTGGCTCTGGTGGATCGGGCGGCCCTGGCGCGAGCGCGCATCCCACAGCTGCACCACTCCGTCCTGGCCGGACGAGGCAAACAAGCGTCCCGCGGGCTGCCAGCTCACCGCCAGCACTCCGCCCTCGTGCCGGCCGATGAGTTCGGGCGGCGCGGATACATCCGGCGCCAGCAGCAGCAGTTGCCCCTCGCCGCCGGCGACCAGCACTGCCTTGCCGTCGCCCGACCACGCCGCATCGACCGGATAATCACCCAGCTCGATGCGCGCGCGCGGTGCCAGCCGGCCGGCAGCGGCGCTCATGCGATACAGGATTCGAAACCGGCCTCGAGCTCGTGGCGATCCAGATTCCGGCCGATGAACACCAGCCGACTGCGGCGCGGCGCCGCGCTGCTCCAGGCGCGCTCGAGCTGGCCATCGAACACCATGTGCACGCCATGAAAGACGTAGCGCCGCTCCTGGCCCGCAAGGTTCAGCACGCCCTTCATGCGCAGGATATCGGCACCGCGGCTTTGCAGCAGGTACGACAGCCAGTCGTTGACCTTGTTCGCATCGAGCGCACGTGCGTCGCTGATGCCTATCGAACCGACCGCCAGGTCGTGATGATGCGAGCCGAACTCGCGCTGCGCGAGCGCCGTGGCGCCGTGCACCCGCAGCCCGAATTCCAGCGGCGCGTGCTCGCTGAACAGCGCCCAGTAATCCGGTCCATGCACGGCCGATCCAGGCGCCGCTGCTGCCGGCGCCGCCGTTTCGAGCTGGAACTGCGCGCCGGGCGCGAGCTGCAGCCGATAACGCTGTCGTTGCGCAAGCACGGCACCGGGCGCCGCCGGCAGTGCCTCGCTCTCGAACAGCGTGGTCGCGCTCTCGAGCAGCGCCTCGATCGACGCCGTGGTGGCATCGGCGGCCGGCAGCAGCACCAGGTCTACCTGTGCCAGCGTGTGATCATCGCCGTGCGCGTGGTGGTCGTGATCGTGGTGATCGTGGTCGTGCGCGCCGGTTGCCAGCGTGTGCCGGCCCGGCGCGAGATGGAAGATCCCGGCCCACTCGAACGGTCGCGCTGGCTCCAGGAACGCGCTGTCGAGCGCCAGCGCCCGCTCCAGGTCGAAGGCGTGCAGGCTGAGTACGCGCTCCAGCGGCACGTCGGCGTTGCGGCTGTGAATTACCGCAGCCGTGGCACTGATGCCGCGCACCCGCCGCTCGATGCGCGCCAGTGCGGCGGCGTCGACCAGGTCGATCTTGTTGAGCAGGATCACGTCGGCAAACGCGATCTGCTCCAGGGCGATCGGGCTGCTTTGCAGTTCCTGTTCAATGTGGCGCGCATCGACCAGCGTGACGATCGCGTCCAGCGCGTAGTGTTCCTTCAACTCCTCATCGATAAAGAAAGTCTGCGCCACCGGGCCGGGGTCGGCCAGGCCAGTGGTTTCGATCAGCACCGAATCAAAGCGGTCGCGCCGCTTGCGCAGCTGGCCGAGGATGCGGATCAGGTCGCCACGCACCGTGCAGCAGATGCAGCCGTTGCTGGTCTCGAAGATCTCCTCATCGGCGCCGATCACCAATTCATGATCGACGCCGACTTCGCCGAATTCGTTTTCGATCACGGCGATGCGCTTGCCGTGATTCTCGGACAGGATACGGTTGACCAGCGTAGTCTTGCCGGCACCGAGAAAACCGGTGAGCACCGTGACCGGTATGCGCGCTGTCATGCGGACCCTCGAAGTTTCCTGATCAATGTGACCGCGCCCGGCAGGCGCAGCGCTGCCAGCAGCAGCGACCATCCCAGGCGCAGCCGCAATGGCACGCGCAGCGGCGGCAGCGCGCGGTAGAACGCCGCCGCCGCATCGCGGTGCAGCTGCACGCTGCGCGCCCGCAGCGCCAGCGAGATCTGCGGACCCTCCAGCCGAAAGTGGCGCGCCGCGCCGGCGGTCGCTGCTGCCGGCACCGGCGCACCGGGCACTTCGATGACGCGGATATCGCGCAGCGCCGCCGGCAGCGTCACCTGGGTGGCGTCGTTGAACAGCACTTCGGTCAGGCCGGCGTCCGCGTCCGGCGCCGCGCCGGTTGATTCGCCGGCCGGGGCGCCGCGCGCCGCCAGGGCGTGGCCGCGCAGCACCAGGTTCACGGCGCCGGCGGACTGCTCGCACTGCACCGGGCCCGCGAGCGCGACCAGCTCGCGCATACCGCTCAGGGACGCGCTCACGCCGCGGCGTCCAGGTTCCAGAGCGTCAGCGGCAGGTCGCGCTTGATCCACATGCCGCAACCGAGTGGGCGGAATGCGGCGGAGAGTTCGCGACGGTACCAGCTGCCAGGCCGCAGTCCGGGGATGCGGTGCGTGCGGTCCTGGTCGCAATTGTCGCGCCAGTCTTCGCGCGTCAGTGCGCCGAAATACAGCGCGCCGCGGCACAATTTCGCCAGATTCGCGATTGCGCGCCGCGCCTGCGACGCCGACAGGTACTGCAGCACGTCGTAGCAGACCACCAGCTCGAAGCGCTGGCGGGTGCGGAAGGTCTCGATCGAGCCCTGCTGCCAGCCGTAGCGCCGGCACAGGTAGTCGCTGAACTCGAGGCCGGTGTAGCGCGCGCCCTTGTGTCCCTGCAGCAGCGGCGCGCGCAGCAGGCCGACGCCGCATCCGGCATCCAGGATGTTGTTGATCGGCATGCCGATGTAGCCCAGGCAGGCATTGATCAGTCGTGCGCGCGAGCGCATTTCACTGCGCGAGGTCACCGCGGTGCGCCGGTTGAAGTAAAAGCGCTGGTAGTACGCTTGGTCAAAAGTCATGCATCGATCCGGCGCAGCCGCTCATGTACTATGGGGATCCGCATTGTACCGGCCGCACGGCGCCCCGACAGGCCGCGATACCAGCCCGATGAGCAGACCGCTACCACAGCCCCCGCTGCGCGCCCGTGCGCCGGCAAGCGAGCGCGCGCCGGTAACCGGCGGCGTAGCAGCAGCCGCGCGCCCGCCGGCGGTAGGGTTCGTCAGTCTCGGCTGTCCCAAGGCCCTGGTTGACTCGGAGCGGCTGATCACCGAGCTCAGGACCCGCGGCTACGCGATCGCGGCCGGCTACGCCGATGCCGACCTGGTAGTGGTCAATACCTGCGGCTTCATCGATGCCGCGATCGATGAATCGCTGCAGGCGATCGGGGAGGCATTGCGACATAACGGGCGCGTGCTGGTGACCGGCTGCCTCGGCGCCAATCCGCAGCGCATCCTCGACCGCCATCCCAAGGTGCTGGGCGTCACCGGCCCGCACGCCTATGAGCGCGTCATCGCAGCCGTCAACCAGCACCTGCCGCAGCCGCACGATCCGTTCACCGACCTGGTGCCGCCGCAGGGCATCCGCCTGACGCCGCGCCATTACGCTTACCTGAAGATCTCCGAGGGCTGCAACAATCGCTGCAGCTTCTGCATCATTCCGGCGCTGCGCGGCAAACTCGCCAGCCGCACGATTGACGAGGTCATGCGCGAAGCCGAGGCGCTGGTACGCGGCGGCGTCAAGGAGCTGCTGGTGATCTCACAGGACACCAGCGCCTATGGCAGCGATATCCGCTATCGCGAGGCCAGCTGGCGCGGCGAGCGCCATGAAACCCGATTGCTCGACCTGGTGCGCGCCCTGGGCACGCTGGGAACCTGGGCGCGGCTGCATTACGTGTATCCGTACCCGCACGTCGATCAGATCATTCCGCTGATGAGCGAGCACGGCGTGCTGCCGTACCTCGACATCCCGTTCCAGCATGCCAGCCCCGCGGTGCTCAAGCGCATGCGCCGCCCGGCGCACGCCGAGGACACCCTGCGCCGCATCCAATCCTGGCGCGCACAGCGGCCGGAACTGACACTGCGCAGCAGCTTCATCGTCGGTTTCCCGGGCGAGACCGATGCCGAATTCGAGCAGCTGCTGGACTGGCTGGAAGTCGCACAGCTGGATCGCGTCGGCTGCTTCCAGTATTCGCCGGTCGAAGGGGCCGCGGCCAACGCGATCGCGGCGGCGGTACCGGATGAGGTCAAGCAGGAGCGCTATGAGCGATTCATGGGCAAGGCCGCCGAGATCAGCAGCGCACGGTTGGCGGCGCGCATCGGACGGCGCTGCCGGGTGCTGATCGACGCGATCGAGGACGGCGTGGCGATCGCCCGCAGCGCCGGCGATGCACCCGAGATCGACGGCGTGGTGCGCATCCGCGGCGGCGCTGGACTGACAGTGGGGGAATTCGCGACGGTCGAGATCACGGCGTCCGACACGTATGACCTGGAAGCCAGGCTCGATCGGGAACCCACGCTGTCCAGCTAAGACCGGTCGCGCTCGTCGGCGCAGGCGATGAAGTGGCCAGCGGCGGCGCGGTCGGACACACTGCGCCGATGACGCCAACGACGCGCAAGACACCCAAACCGCCAGCGCAGGCATCGGCTGGCCCGCGCCCTGCCGCGCGCGCCGTCCCACGCCATGGGGTCGCACGCGTCATCTCCAAGCTCGGCCTGGGTTCGCGCAGCCAGGCGGCCCAGTGGGTGCGCGATGGTCGCGTGCGCGTCAACCAGAAGGTGGTGCGCGATGCCGAGTTCCCGGTGCGCCAGGGCGTCGACCATATCGAGATCGAGGGCCAGGCGTCGTCCGCCGCGCCGCGCATTGCGCTGATGCTGAACAAGCCCCGCGGCCTGGTCACCAGTACGCGGGACGAGCGTGGCCGCGCGACGGTGTATACCTGCTTCGCCGGTTCGGATCTGCCGTGGGTGGCGCCGGTCGGACGGCTCGACAAAGCCAGCGAAGGCCTGCTGCTGTTCAGCAATGATCCGCTTTGGGCGGCCAGGATCACCAACCCCGAATCCGGTCCGAGCCGGACCTATCACGTGCAGATCGATCGCTTGCCGTCGGAAAATCTGCTGCGGCAACTCGAGCTCGGCGTGATCGTCGACGGCCAGTCGCTGGGCGCACGATCGGTGCATTGCCTGCGCAGCGGGCACCGGAATGCGTGGCTTGAGATCGTGCTCGAGGAAGGGCGTAACCGTCACATCCGCCGCCTGCTGGCGGGGTTCGATATCGCCGTGCTGCGCCTGGTGCGCGTGGCGATTGGCGCGCTGTTGCTCGGTGAGTTGCCGAAAGGCCAGTGGCGGATGCTGACTGTGCAGGAGATCGACGCGTTATGAGCGAACCGCCCGACGTGCGTGCAGGCGGCGCGTCGAGCGATGCGGCCGGCAATTCGGCCGGCGATGCGGCGGGGCCGCTGCTGACTTTGCCGGTTCATCAGGTCCTGGTGACGGCACGGGATGCCGGCCGCCTGGCAGCAGACTGTTCACTGGATCTGGATCGCTCCACGACCACGGTAGAACTGCGCGACGATGGCTGGCACTGGAATGGGCGCCGGTTTCCCTACCTGCAGGGCTGTAAGGACCGCACGATCTACTACTGTACGGGGAACGCCTTCCAGCCGGTGGCGCGCTTTACGACGAGCCTGGTGAAGCTCGTTCCCACGCCCTGGGGCGCGCCGACGTTCGAGATCGATGGCATCAAGATGCTCCCCACGTTACGGGTTTCGCCCTGGCACGATGCCGAACGCAAGGTCGGCCTGATCGAGCCGCGCGGCAAGCGGATTCTCGATACATGCGGTGGCTTGGGCTATTTTGCCGCCTTCTGCCTGCGTGGCGAGGCGGCCCAGGTCCTTTCGTACGAGATCAATCCGGATGTGATCTGGCTGCGACGCCTGAATCCGTGGTCACCCGACTATCGCTGGTCGGGCGCGCCTGTCGATGCGCTAACGCTCGATTGTGCCGATGTGACCGAGCGCATGGCGAGCATGCCGAGTGCGTCCTTCGATGCGATCCTGCACGATCCCCCGCGCTTTGGGATCGCCGGCAATCTCTACTCGCAGGTGTTCTACGACGAACTGGCGCGTGTGTTGAAGCGCCGCGGCAGGTTGTTCCATTACACCGGCAGCCCCAACAGGCTCAGCAGGGGGCGTGATCTGGCGAGCGAGGTGGCGGTGCGGTTGCGGCGTGCCGGATTGACCGCGGAGCTCGCGGGCGACGCAGTGCTCGCGGTCAAGACTGGGGCGAGATAGCGGCCGCACATTTGCGGCAGTTGGATTCATGCGGGCATGGCGCGTGCAAGCTGCGCGAGCCGCCGGAAATCCGGGCTGATTTCCGGGTGTTGCGCGACTCGCGACCAATATTCTTCAGCGAGCGCGCGAGCGCGCGGCCAGACGGCCAGCCATTCTGCCCTTGCTGCCACAGGTTCAAATCGACGCGGCATGAGTTGACCGTCCTGCGGCGCGAACAGCATCGGCAGCATGTCGTATACCGGCGCGAGTTCGAAGCGCCCCTCATAGTTATCGAACAAGGTTACATTGCCGAAGTGCCGGTCGGTGTTGGCGATCAGGGCGCCAAACGCGTCGATGAGACGAATCTGCATGGCGTCCTCGCTCGACAGCAGCGAGTCCACAGCGAGACGGTCGGCAGCAGCCGACCAATTGTCGAGCCGACCGTAGCGCGACACATCGACGGCGTAGAGCGACACCGAGCCGCGCCGGCCGCGGGCGCCGATGCGATCGAATCGATCGCACTCAAGGAAAAAACGATCGGCGTACTCAAAGAGGCGCGAGCGGCAGGCAGGGACGCCCGCTTCCTCGAGGAGCCGATGCGCCAGGAACTCGGCTGTCAGCAGGTCTGCCCAACGCAGGCCCGCGGGCGTCGGGCGTGGCGGGGAGAATTTCACGATGACATGCTTACGTTGATCGCCATCGGCCAGGCAGGTGGTGAATTTCGGGTGCTCGCCATTTGCCGGGGAGCCGGGCGGGTTGCCGGCCAGCGCAGCGGTTGCGAATGCCGGGTACCTCGTGGCGCGGTCCCGCACCGATACGATGGTCGAGGAGTGCATTGCGGCAAGATATCGATTCATTGCCTCGGCGCCGACGACCAGGTTGCCTCCGCTGTCGCCCCCGCGCTGCGTGAGGTAGGTCAGGACATGTTCGTCAGTCCAATCGCCGACGCGCGCCGGCAGCCCGAGTTCCGGATACGTGCCCGGTACTGTGCGGCCGAGGAATCCCGCGGGACGCGCGTCCTGCAGATAGTAGGGAAGACCCTGAAAATGCCCGGAGATTCGTCCGGGGTCCGCGGACGTCACGTAGCTGTCGCGATATATGGCGCTGAGAACTCCGAGTTCGTGCGCCGTGCCGCGCTCATCAATCCGGTAGAGCGGCCACTGCGACCCGATCGAGGCGACGGGGCGGCGCAACGCATACCGGGCTCCCCGCGTTGACCCGATGCGAAGCACATGCTGGCTGCGCTCGAGCTCTCGTAGCGAGCGCGAGATCGTCGTCTGGGACACACGCAGTGCCCGCATGAGCTCCGCGGCGGAACTCGCGCCGAGCGCGAGCCGGTCGTTAATGGCCGAGGAGATCGCGGCTCCCATGGCTACATTATCGACTAGTTTAATGACTAAAACTAGCTGTTATTAATCAATAATTTAAATAGATATTTGCAAAAAATAAGACTAAATTCTTTACGCTGATCCGGCTGCGCTCCTGCGAATACGCACCGGCACCGACTTGTAGGCCGGCGTGCCGCTGTCCGGATCGTGATAGTCGAGCGGCACCAGGCAGTTTGCCTCAGGGTAGTACGCTGCGACCGAACCGCGCGCGATGTCGTAGGCGATGGCTGTGTAGCCGACCAGGCGCCGGCCGTCTGCTGACGTCGTGTCTGCGGCGGTACTGTCTGCGCCGCTCGTGTCTGCGCCGGTTGTGTCTGACGACGGCAGCGCGGTCTCGACGTCGATGAGATCGCCGTGCTCAATGCCGTTGGCTTCCAGGTCCGCGGCATGGATGAACACCACGTCGCGCCGGCCGAAGATGCCGCGGTAGCGATCGTCCATGCTGTAGATCGTGGTGTTGTACTGGTCGTGGCTCCTGATGGTCGCCAGCCGCAGTATCGTCTCGCCGGATGCCGTGACCGATGCGCGCAGCGCGGGCAGAGGCTTGAATTCCGCCTTGCCGGACGGCGTCTGCCAGACGCGCTCGGTCGCCGCCAGCGGCAGGCGAAACCCGCCCGGCTTGCGAATGCGCTGGTTGAAGTCCTTGAAGTCCGGAAATACCGATTCGATGGCGTCGCGGATGCGGTCGTAGTCGGCGATGAATTCCGCCCATGGCACGCGGGTCTGGGGCAAGGTGGCCGCCGCGATGCCGGCCACGATCGCCGGCTCGGAACGCAGCTGCGGCGAGGCTGGCTCGAGCTTGCCCATGGAGGCATGCACCATCGACATCGAGTCCTCGACCGTGATTGACTGCGGTCCGCTCGCCTGCAGGTCCGCCTCGGTGCGTCCCAGGCACGGCAGCAGGAAGGCCGCCTTCCCGACCAGCAGGTGCGAGCGATTGAGCTTGGTTGCGACGTGCACCGCGAGATGCAGCCGCCGCATCGCCGAATGGCAGTGCTGCGGCTCGGGCAAGGCGACCGCGATATTGCCACCAAGGCAGATCAACGCTTTTGAACGGCCCTCGATGATCGCCTGCATTGCGGCGACCGAGTCATGGCCATGCGCCGCGGGCGGCTTGAAGTGGAACGTGCGCTCGATTCCCGCCAGCAGCGCCGCGCTGGGCTTCTCGGTGACGCCGACGGTGCGATCGCCCTGGACGTTCGAATGGCCGCGCAGCGGACAGATGCCCGCGCCCGGCTTGCCGATCATCCCGCGCATCAGCAGCAGGTTGGCGATCATCTGCACGTTGGTGGTGCCGTGCGTATGCTGGGTGACGCCCATGCCATAGCTCAGGATGGTCGCCTGCGATTTCGCGTACAGCGCCGCCACCGCCCGCAGCTCGCTCGTGGCCAGCCCGCAGTCCGCCTCGATCTCCTGCCAGGAAGTCGCGCGCAGCTGGCTCGCGAGCGCCTCGAAGCCTCGGGTATGCGTGGCGATGAACTCGTGATCAACAATCCCCTCGGCGGCACCGGCCGCGTCATTCATCTCCAGCAACGCCTTCATCAGGCCGGCGAGCACCGCCGCATCGCCGCCCACCTTGAGCTGGTAGTACGAACTCGCGATCGGGGTCGAGCCCATCGTGCCCATCTCAACCGGGCTTTGCGGATCGGCGAAGCGCTCGAGCGCGCGTTCGCGTAGTGGATTGAAGACCACGATCGGCACGCCACGGCGCGCCGCCTCGTGCAGCGTGCCCATCATGCGCGGATGATTGGTGCCCGGATTGTGGCCGATCGAGATGATCAGGTCGCAGTGATCGAAGTCCTCCAGCGACACCGTACCCTTGCCGATGCCGATCGACTGCGGCAGCCCGACACTGGTGGCCTCGTGGCACATGTTCGAGCAGTCCGGGAAATTGTTGGTGCCGAATTCCCGGGCGAAGATCTGGAACAGGAATGCAGCTTCGTTCGACGCGCGACCGGAGGTGTAGAACTCGGCTTCGTTCGGATCCGGCAGCGCGCGCAGCAGCTCGCCGATGCGCGCGAAGGCGTCCTCCCAGCTTACCGGCCGATAGCTGTCGCTGGCCGCGTCATAGGCGAGCGGGTGCGTCAGCCGGCCCTGGTCCTCGAGCTCGTAATCGCTCCAGCCGAGCAGTTCAGTCACCGTGTGGGCGGCAAAGAACTCCGGCGGCACGCGCTTGCGGGTCGCCTCCCAGGTGACCGCCTTGGCGCCGTTCTCGCAGAACTGGAACGTGGACGTGTGTTCCTTGTCGGGCCAGGCACAGCCGGGGCAGTCGAAGCCGTCGGGCTTGTTGGTCCGATACAGCAGCAGCGACGCCTCGCCGACCTGCATCTGGTCCTTTACCGCCTTGGCTGTGGCCCGCAGCGCGCCCCAGCCGCCGGCCGGGCTGTCATAGGGTTTGTAGCCCGGGACTTCACGACGCTTGGCCATCTTTATCTCCTGGTTCAATACACTGCTGGTCGGCAAAAGCTTTAGCGTACAGAGTTTTCGGTCGAGGAGGACAATACAGCGAATGCAGAGCTCTGCCTACGAACCGCTACGTGTCGATACCATCCCGAAACGACTGGGAGTGATACGACAGATCAGCGATAGAATCGGGGAACCGGGCGGATGGCGCGCCACAGAAGTCGGCGACGGCAACCTGAACCTGGTCTTCATCGTGACGGGCGAGCGCGGCCGCGTCGTGGTCAAGCAGGCGCTACCGTATGTGCGCGCCGCCGGTGAGAGCTGGCCTCTGTCGCTCAATCGAGCGTACTTCGAACACCACGCGTTGACGCGTCTGGGGAGTCGCGCTCCAGGCCGGCTGCCGCAGGTGTATCTCTTCGACCAGATGCAGGCCTTGCAGATCATGGAGTACCTGCACCCGCACGTGGTGCTGCGCAAACAGCTCATAGCCGGCGAGTTTCTGCCGCGACTCGGGCAGGAACTGGGGACCTATCTTGCGCGTGCTCTGTTCCGCGGTTCCGATCTATGCATGCCGACCGCGCAACTGAAAGCAGACGTTGCTTTATTCCTTGGGAACTCCGAGTTGACAGGGATCACGGAAGATCTTTTCTTCACCGACCCGTTCTGCGAATGCCCGCGCAATCGACATGCGCCCGGGCTCGATGCCGACGCAGCCGCAGTGCGCGGTGATCGGGAGCTGAAAATCGCCGCTTTGGAACTGAAGACTCGCTTCAGCACGCTCCGGCAGACGCTGCTGCATGGCGATCTGCATACCGGTTCTGTGATGGTGTGCGACGCCGATACCAGGATCATCGATGCGGAATTCGCTGCCTACGGGCCGATGGGATTCGACATTGGCTCCCTGCTTGGCAACCTCTGGCTGGCCTACTTTTCGCAGGCCGCTCATCGAGGCAGCGCCGAAGAGTGTGCCTCGTACCGTACCTGGATGCTCCAGGTCGTCGCTGAAATCTGGGGCGTGTTCGTTGCGGAATTCTCGCTGCTCTGGCGCACCGAGCGCCATGGCATGCTTGGAGGCAGGGAACTGTTCGAATTGCAGGGCGACACGGTTGGCGCGGAGCTGGTCCTGCAATCCCTCCTTGCGACTACCTGGCGGGATACCCTGGGCTACGCCGGCATGGAGATGCACCGCCGCATCCTTGGATTCGCTCATGTCGCCGACTTTGACGCCATAGCCGACGACGCTGTGCGTGCGGAGTGTGCAAGGAAGGCGCTGGCCGCTGGGCGACAGCTGGCCGTGTATCGCCGATCGCTGACAACAGTCATACAGGCCAACGATCTCATCGCAGGTCGACCTTAGCGCCGGGCGATCGCGATCCGGATTGTTTCATCCGGCGATATGCTGACAGCACCGGTGCCCTGCCACGCAGGCAGCGATGGGAAGTCCTTGCGATCGATGTCGAGTACGCCAATCTGGCGACCCAGTATCGCCACCGTCTCCAACGGCACACCGACGGGCCGACCGCCTAGCCCGAACCACGAACCATAAGTCGTGACCAGCACGATCTTGCCATCGTGGGTCCGCACCACTTCCTGCACACGGCCCAGAATGCGATTATCGTAATCAATCAACGGTAGACCCAACAGGTCGCCCACGCGTACATTCTGCGGCCAGCGCCGATTCATCCGTTGTTCGGGTGTTTCCGGATCGGGCGGGTTAGACTCTTCCGAGAACGCACCGCCGCTGCGTACGAATGCAGCGAGCGACAGTAGAGTCAGGATGGTGCGCCTGGAGTACATAGGCTTCGCGATTTCCTTCGATATTCGGCTCGCCACGGTGGTATCACGCAGTGAGGGATCGACATGACAACCAATAAACCCGGCGCGGTGCTGACTGCGCTTCCGCGCATGCACCCGGGGGTACTGCGGCTAATGCACTGGACCAACGCCGTTGCCATGATCGTGATGATATTGAGCGGCTGGAAGATCTACAACGACGATGTGCTGTTCGGCATCCTGCATTTCCCCGACGACATCGTGCTGGGTATCTGGGCACAACATGCCCTCCAATGGCACTTCTTCGGCATGTGGATTCTCGTTGTCAACGGCCTCGCCTACCTCGTCTACGGGCTGGCATCCGGTCGTTTCCGACGCCTGCTGATCCCGCTGTCGCCGCGAGAGGTGCTGCAGCAGGTTATCGACGCCCTGCGGTTTCGGCTCGCGCATGCCGATCTGCTGCACTATAACGCCGTGCAGAAGACACTCTACATCGGCATCATCCTGATCGGGATCCTGCAGGTGATCTCGGGTATTGCCATCTGGAAGCCCGTGCAGTTCTCGTTCCTGATCGCGCTGTTCTACAATTTTCAGGGAGCGCGCCTGGTACATTTCATCGGTATGAGCGCTATCGTCCTGTTTCTGCTTGTGCATGTAACCTTGGCGCTGCTGGTACCGAAGACTCTCGTAGCGATGCTCAGCGGCGGACCCCGCATCGAGCCGCGATAGCCGTGTCTTCGAGATGCCCATGCCAGTGAGACGCCTGCATGTCCGTTAGACGCCCGCCGACTTCCCGCTTCCGTCCGCCGGTTGTGCCGGACCGTAGTATCCTCACCGAGCATCGTGCTGTAATCCGGGCCATCAGCCGGCGACAATTGCTGCGAGGGGTCCTGAGTCTCGGCGGCCTGTCGATGCTCACGGGGTGTAACGTATCGGATCGCAGTTCCGTCCAGCGCGTGCTGCGATCCGTATCCGGCTTCAATGACGCGGTGCAGGGATGGCTGTTTGATCCCAACAAGCTGGCGCCTACCTATGCGGCGTCACAGATCGTCAAGCCGCCACGATTCAATGCCTACTACGACGTCGAGGACGTCAATCCGATCGATATCAGCAGCTGGAAGCTTGAACTAGCCGGTCTCATCCAGGACAGAAGGCCATGGAGCATTGAGCAAATCTACGCATTGCCGGAACAGGAAGAGATCATCAAGCACATCTGCGTCGAGGGCTGGGACTATATCGGACAATGGTCGGGACCGCGGCTCAAGGACTTTCTTGTCCGCGTGGGCGCAGACCTTACCGCAAAGTATGTTGAGTTCCATGGCAATGACGACTACATGGAAAGCATCGACATGGCGTCTGCGCTGCATCCGCAGACGATCCTGGCGACCAAGTACGCGGGCGAGCCGATCGGGGTTCCCTACGGCTACCCGTTGCGTCTTCGCACCGCGGTGAAACTGGGCTACAAGAACCCGAAGTGGATCCGCGCCATCGTAGTCACCAATACCTATAACGTCGGGTTCTGGGAGAAGCAAGGCTTCAACTGGTTCGCCGGTCTTTGAAGGCCGTGGCCCGATGACATCCAGGCGATGATGCCTTGTAGCGTGCGGTGATGCCGGCGGCGCGCGACGTATTTTGGTGCGCGCTGACTGGTGTTGCGCTGTGGAGCGTGACGGGCTACGTGATTGCGTCGCGGCTGCCGTTGCCAGTGCACCTGCGCGCGGGATTGGCGCCCGCGCTGGGTTGGGCGGTGCAAACGGCCCTGTCTCTGATCCTGTCCTTGTTCTTTGGCTTCTCGCTGGCGTCGATCCTGGGCTCGGTACTGATCGCCTGCGGTGCGCTGTTGTGCGCACGGCCGGTGTCTACGGCTGCGCCACGGGCACCCCTGCCCGCCTGGATCTTTGTCGGGGCGGCCATGCTCGCGCTGCTGCCCGCTGCAGCCATACTGCCCAGGATCATATCGGGCCATATCGTTCTGTCGGGTCCGATGTTCGATCACTCGAAGATAGCGCTGATCGATCAGATCGTTCGCGAGGGAATGCCGCCCGCCAACCCGGTCATTGGGGGCACGCCCCAGCCCGGCGTGGCCTATTACTACCTGTGGCACTTCGGAGCCGCCGAGCTTGCACGACTCACCGGGGCAAGCGGGTGGGAGGCCGACGCCGCGTCGACCTGGTTCACGGCGTTTTCCTCCGTCTGCATCATGTGCAGTCTCGCCGCACACCTGGCGCGTCGCGTGCTCGCGCCGGTCTTCGTGCTGATTGCCTGCACGACCGCATCGGTTCGACCTATCCTGGCGATGCTTTTCGGACAAGATCGCGTCGATCAGGTCATCGCGCCCGCCTCCGGTTTCGCGGGATGGCTGTTCCAGGTCACCTGGAGTCCTCATCACGTGGCTGCCGGCGGTTGTACCGTCCTGGCAGTCATCCTGCTTGCCCAGCTGGCGTCGCAGAGATCGTTATTGACCGCAGCTGTATTCGCGCTGGCCCTCGCGGCCGGTTTTGAATCCTCGCTCTGGGTGGGCGGCGTCGTAGTTGCGGTTGCACTCTGCGCTGTAGTACCCGCGCTGACGCTGTGCGCCTCGAGGTCCCATAGGCGTTGGTTTCTGACGGCGACTGTCGCGGCTGCGCTGCTTGCTGCATTGCTTTGTTCCCCTCTGATTGCAGAGCAGCTTCGTGCGGCAGGCGCGCGTGGCTCGGGCATTCCCATCACGCTGGCGCCGCCGGAAGTGCTAGGCCCCTGGTTCCCGGACCCGCTGCGACGCACGCTGGATCTGGCCGCGTACTGGTTGATACTGCTGCTGGTCGAATTTCCCGTCATCCTGATTGCCGGCTGCATGTTCCTGGCAGTAAGACTGCGTGATCGCCGGCTGACACGGGAGCCCGAGATACTGGCGCTGGCGCTGCTTGCCGGAGTGAGCCTGTGCGGCGGCTGGCTGCTGGTCAGCACCGCGGGAGGCAACAATGACCTTGGATGGCGGGCAGTGCTACCCGCTGTCCTGATTCTGACAGCGGCGGCAGCAGCGGGATTTACCCGCTGGTTTTTCCAGCGATCCCTGTGGGCGGTTGCCGCGATGCTGGCAAGCGTCGCCGTCGCCGCACCTGAAGGAGTGAAGCTCGCAGCGGGTCAGTTCAACGACACACCCGCGCCGTCCGCAGACCTGTTCCGCCAGGCGCCGCAGCTGTGGGAGGCGGTCCGACGTCACACACCAGTCGACTGGCGTGTCGCCAGCAACCCGATGCTGTTCGCAGACATGACCTGGTGGCCGGTCAACATTTCCTGGGCGCTGTTGGCGAACCGGCGCTCCTGTTTCGCCGGTGATGAGCTCGCAATCGCCTTTGCGCCGATATCCGCCGAGCAACGCTGGCAGATGTCGGATCGATTCCAGCGCGTGTTCGACGGCCGGGCGGAACAGCAGGACGTCGCGGTGCTGGCGCAAACGTACGACTGCCGTGTCGCCGTGGTCACAGCCCAGGACGGCGCCTGGAATCAGGACCCCTTTGCAACCAGTCGCCTCTATACCCTGGTGGAATCACGGCAGGACCGCTGGCGAATCTACGTCGCGAAGTGAGCTACTTCGGCCATGCCCGCGTCGAAGTCGACCTGCGGCGCCCATCCCAACTCGTCGCGCAAGCGCGAGGAATCCGCCGTGATGTGCCGGACGTCGCCCAGCCGATACTGGCCAGTCACAACCGGCGACGGTCCACGCAGTGCCTGCGCCAGCGCCCGCGCCATATCGCCGACCGTCCGCGGCGTACCCGTGCCCACATTAAAAGCCCGTACGGCCTGCTCATGGCGCTCGCAGGCGAGCACCGTCGCCGCTGCGATATCACGAACATGAATGAAGTCGCGGCGCTGGCCTCCATCCTCGAACACCTTCGGAGCCTGGCCGCTGCGCAGTGCCGAGGTAAAGATCGAGGCTACGCCTGCGTACGGTGTGTTTCGCGGCATCCCCGGCCCATAGACGTTGTGATAACGCAGCAGCGCGGCGGCGCCGCCGGTGACGCGCGCCCAATTGGCGGCGTAGTACTCCTGCGCGAGTTTGCTGGTCGCATAGGCATTGCGCGGGTCCAGAGGCGCCGATTCCCCGACCAGCTGATGTCCCAGCGGGCGTCCACAGTCTGGACAAGGCGGCTCGAAATTGCCGGCGGCCAGCGCCGACTCGAGTCGTGGAGCAGGCGCGACGCGGCCATGCGACGGGCACATTCCGCAACCTTCTCCGTAGACCACCATGGAACTGGCCAGTGTCAGCCGCGGCACGGCTTTGCGTGCCATGCCTGCCAACAACACCGCCGTGCCGGCGTCATTCGATGACGCGTAGTCAGGAAGGTCGTTGACGTCGACGCCCAGGCCGACCTTGGCTGCCAGGTGGATGACAGCCTCAACGTTGTTCAGCGCCTGACCGACCGTTGCTTCGTCCCGAACGTCGCCGACGATCAGTTCTACGGCGGCTGGCGGCGTCCAGGGCGCAGGCCCGGTATGTACATCTGGTCGCAGCGAGTCGAGCACGCGCACCTGGTGGCCGCGCTCCAGCAGCCTGGCAAGGACGTGTTGGCCGATGAATCCGGCACCCCCGGTCAGTAACACCCGCATGGTCAAGATGGGGTGGCTCGCAGTGACGTGGCGCGCAGCGTACGCGCAAGGCGCAGAAACGTCGCCGCGATTTTCCACGCGGCCATGAGTCCGGCGCGCAGATTGCCCGAGACCTTGGATTCGCCGCCGCGCCGGCAACGGTGGTCAACGGCGACCTCCAGGCAGCGCAACCCACTTGCAGCTGCGCGCATCTGCATCTCAAGGTTCCAACCGTAGGTCTGATCCGTCATGCCAAGTCGCTTCAGATCCACTACGCGCACAGCGCGCATCGGGGACATATCGGTGAATTTTACGCCGTAGGTCAGGCGCAGAAGCACGCCCGAAAGCCAGGCCGCCACGAGTTGCTGCGGGCTCATGCTGCCGCGCTCGCGTCGACCCAGCAGGCGTGAACCCAGCACGAAATCGGCCGTTCCCATGGCGACGGGACCGACAACGGCCGCAATGCATGCGGGCACGTCGCTGCCATCGCCGTCCAGGAAGCAGACGATGTCGGTGCCGGGCTGCACCGCGGCAACACCGGCAGCGCAAGCACGCCCATAGCCGCGGATCGGTTGTGACACGACTCGCGCGCCCGCGGCCGCAGCCACTGCCGCCGTCCGGTCGGTCGAGCCATTATCGACCACGATCACGTCTGCAATCCCCTGATCCAGCACTTCCCGGACGACTGCTGCAATCGGGACTTCCTCATTAAGGCATGGAATGATGACCGCGACGCGAGCGAGGAGCGGGTTCAAGAGAGTCATGTGTCCATGAGCGTCATGGGTCTATGAGCGTGACGCGGACAATCCAGGCGAGCGCTGGCGCAGGAAGACGCGAGTCCGGGGAGCATCCTCCGATTCGAGCGACGCCGGGGCGAAGGCCGGACGCGATCCCGCCATTTCGTTCTCGAGCATCGCGTAGGACGCGGCGTCGTCGACGTCGTACCACGCGTCCAGAATTACCGCCGGCAGATCGATCTCCCGGGCGCGCTCCAGTGTGCACTGCAGTACCGCCGCCGTACTCCATGGAATTCGGCTGAAGAGGTGCGGATGCGGCCGCGATAGCCCGATCAAAGTATAGCCGCCATCGATCGCCGGGCCGAGCACCACCCTGTCACCGCCGCGGACCGCGTCGACGGCCGCGCGCAGGATCTTTCGCGGCAAGGTCGGACTGTCCGAATTCAGCAGTATCGCGCCGGCATGACCTGACGCGATGAGGTCCTCGATGCCCTGGTTCAGCCGCGTTCCAAAATCTCCCTCGGCCTGCGGATGGAGCTTGAAGTCTGGCGGCAGTAGCTGCTTCAGCGCAGGCTCGGTGCCCTTCGGGGTATACAGGGCGACACCTGCGACGTGACCGTCCACCGTCAGCGCGCGGATCGTATTCGAAAGATCGGCGATGAAACACGCGGACAGTTGTGCGCACTCCTCAGGACCAAGCAGCGGAGCAAGTCGCGTCTTCGATTCGCCTGCAATGGGCGTCTTGCAAAATATTGCCAGCGCCACCGTACTTCGCGGCGGATTCGCGGCCGCCGTCATGCCAACGGCTCCATTGCCTGCAACAGATCGGCATGGAGATCGTCTGGATCCTCGAGACCGACCGATAGACGCAGCAAATTGTCGGGACAGGGCGATTCCTCTCCCTCGAGCGACGCATGATGCTCTATCAGGCTTTCAATGCCACCGAATGAGGTGGCACGGCGCCAGAGTTGCACGCGTGCCGCCACGCCGATGGCGGCACTCGCGCCACCCTTGAGCTGAATCGACAGCATGCCTCCGAATCCGCCTATCATCTGCCGGGTGGCAATTTCATGTCCGGTATGCGTGGATAATCCGGGGTACAACACGACTGACACACCCGGGTGCCCGGCCAGGCGCTCAGCGAGAATCATCGCGCTCTTGCACTGTTCCCTGACGCGCACGTCCAGGGTTCGAAGGCCACGGGACAGCAACCATGCGTCGAACGGCCCCAGCATCGCGCCATGCTGGCTGCGAGCACTGCGAATCTGGTTCCACAAGTCGTTGCATGTCGCTGTAGCCAGGACACCGGCCACCACGTCCGAATGTCCGTTCAGGTACTTCGTGGCCGAATGCATGACGATGTCTACGCCCAGATCCAGTGGTTGGCTCAGCACGGGCGTCGCAACGGTCGAGTCGGCGCATACCAATGCGCCGGCTTTGTGGGCGCACTCGCTGACCGCCGCGATGTCGGTGATCGTCCACAGCGGATTACTTGGGGTCTCGATCCATACCAGGCCGGTTTTATGCGGCACGATAGCCGCTCTCAGGGCCTCGATGTCGCTCATGTCAACGCAGGTCAGCGTGTGTCCATACCTGCGTATGTCCTGGATCCAGGACCGCAGACCCCAATACATGACCTTTGGAGCCACGATGTGTGTCGGCGGCAGGGTCGTGATGAGCGTGGTCGCGGCAGCCATGCCCGAGGTAAACAGCATCGCTTCGCTCGCGTGCTCCAGTTCCGCGAGGCGAGCCTCGGCGTGCTGGTTGGAACCATTGTCGACGCGGCCGTACACGTGACCGGAGCTGTAGCCGTTATCGGAATCGCGGATGAACGTGGTCGAAACGTGAATCGGAGGGGTAAGGGCCGGCAGCTCACAATTGGCCGACACCAAGGCTCTTGCAGCCAGGGTTCGGCGTCTCAGGGTGTCATCCGGCCGATCGGTCATGGGGCATCGCGGAACTCATGAGGGCTGGCTACCCTCGACTAAGTTCGACAATACTGTCCCGTTGGTTACAATGCACGGCAGATTAGTCGTCTGCCCCGGGTCGCCCGGAATCCCTGCGGCGCAATTACCGGACGTGCCAGTCACCGGACGTGCCAGTCACCGGACGTTCATGGGCTAGTCCGGCACGGCGCGATGGGGGCGGCGCGAGCATCGAGCATCGCCTTGGCGGTGGTGGCTTTGCGATCTTCGACCGGGAAATCGATCGTGGTCTTGTAGTTGTTGCCTGCGGCATCGTGCAGGTCCGAGATCCCGTCGTAGCGCATCAGCACATGGTCGGCAGCGCTGTAGTAGACGTCGATGCCGGGCAGGAACCAACCCCAGACGCCGGAGAGCCGCAACCTGAACACCTCGGTCGGGGTGCCCTGGATGCGATCGCTGCGCAGGCGCTGCACCTGGAAGCCGTAATCGTCGAGGCGGCTCGGCAGGAGGAATCGGACTTCAAGCGCCTTGCCGCTCATCAGGGTATCCCAATGGGACTGCACGAACTCATCGAAGCCGGCATCCGCAACCAGTCCCGGGACTGACGGCAGGGGTCCGGACTTCTCGGGGTCGCCACTGCGCTCGCGGTAGAACACCGAGCGAGCCGCCGATGTTCCCGCCTCGGGGGCGTCTGTCCGGACTCCTTCGCGCATCCCGTTGCTCGCATCCTCCAGCAGGAAATCGGGCACCAGCGCGTTGGAATAGGTGACGAATTTGCGTGCAAACGCTGCGCCGTCGCCACACGTGTACAGGACCGCGCGCTCCGCCAGGCGTCCGTCGCGATATAGCAGCACGTCTCGTTCACCATACAGGACATCGGTAGAGTGCCTGGCTCGAGCCACCCCGGAATAGCTCACATAACCGTCTAACGCTGCGCCTGATGTGCCCGCTGAGTATCCAAGGGTTGATAAAAGGACCGCGTATTGCCAATTCATCGCTGTGCGACCTCCGCGCCGAGGGCCCATTAGGCGGATTTTGCGTTGCACAACACCCGCCAATAAACGGTCGGTTGTGCCCGGCTTCGGTGTTGGGGGGGGTAATTTGCTGGACACTAGTAAGTTTATAACAACTCGCGAATTTACCCTCGGACCGACCCGGGCTCAGCTCATCTACAAAAGCTACCGCGCCTGGCCTTTAAATTTTTGCGGGCATGAGCGTGATGTTTTTACAAAGACTGTCACTACCTATCAGGAGGGCGACAATCGACTGAGCTGATATCCCCTCCTTGTGACAGGGGCGGCCGGGCTGCCGATCAGTGCCCGGCTGCCGTCAACTAAGGGGAAGCGCACATGCGTCGTAAGACGCGCCGCCCGTTACGACTCGTCGTCATCATCTCTATCGTTGGCGCCGCGACGATCGCCGCGGCGCTGGTGCTGCCCCTGATCGAGCCGCCGCAATCGGTGGATTTTGCCAAAGTTGCCAAAGTCGCGAAGTCTTATCCCAGCTTCACGCTGCAGCAGCAGCGGGCCATCATGACTGAGATCCGGTCGGAACAGCACCCGTTATGGAGAACACTGACACCGGTTGCACGGATTGAGCGCGCTGCAACCCTTATGCAGCGAAAGATTCGGCGGCAACTCGCAGCAGCGGAGTTAGGCAGCGCTGTGAATGCGCCGTTCAATGGCAATTCATCCTTCATCACCAATCCCAACGGCAACCTGATGGCGCTGCAGCGTCAGAGTAACTGTTCGCTGTCGCTATTCTACGGCACCTATACGCTCTACACGAGCACGATGACGCCGACGGTCCAGTTCAATCTGACAACGGCGAACTTCGAGCAGACACTGCACTCCGAAGCCCAGCTGACGACCACGCCCGATGTCTTTGCCACCGGGTGCGTGGACCCGGCGTCCGGGTTCAGCACACGTCGCGCCGCGTACCTTGGCAAGACTGCGCAGGGGCTGAATCTGGTGGCGGGGAGCGGCTACAGCTCGATCCAGAATGCAAATCTGCTTCTTTCCGGCACGGTCGATCCTGCGAGCATGGCTGTGCAATCGTCCAGCGTCGACACTTCGGCGGGAGTGGGGGACATCACCAGCGGCGACCTGAACGGCGACGGTATCGCCGATGTCGTGGGGATAGGGCCATCGGGATCCATCGACGTGTGGATTGCGAACGCGAATGGCACGTTGAGTGCACCGGTCGCTTATACGGTGCCAGGCGACACCACGGAAGCGGCGGTGGTCGCCGATGTCAATGGCGATGGCAAGCTGGACGTGATCGTCGCCACGCTGGACTCGTCAACCAATCATGAAATGATTTCGGTGCTGACTGGCAACGGCGACGGTACGCTCAACGCCGCGCGGTCCACGGCAGTAACCACCCCGGGCAGCGTTGGGCAGCTCTACATCAAATATATCGTCGCAGCCGATATCCGTAACAACGGCAGCAACGACATCATCGGCTCGAATGGCATCGTGCTACTCAACGATGGGACTGGCAGTTTCACGCAAAGTACACCCGCATTTACGCCTGCCGCGGGTCAAGTGCTGGGGTACGGCGGCAATCTTGCGGTGGCTGATTTCAACAAGGACGGGAAGCCCGATCTGGCCGTGGACAATGGCCAGGAGATCACCATCTACCTCGGCCAGGGCAATGGCACCTTCACGCTGTTCACCAGGTATGTCTCCGACACCGAGGTCGGTTACCTGACGGCCACCGATCTCGATGGCGACGGTAATGTCGACCTGTGGGTGGGTACAGCCAACGGCGGCGTATTCGGCGGGGATGAATTCGACGTCGGCCAGGCGTACGCGCTCATGGGCAATGGCGATGGCACCTTCCAGGGCGCTCCGGTGGCACCGTTCGTCTACACCGGCACCAATCTTGCTCCGCTGAGCTCGGGCGGCGTCATCGACGCGGTCGCCCAGGATGGGCAGTCATTCATCTCTTACCTGGGTGATGGCAAGGGCAATTTTGCGGTCAAGACCGCGCTGACCCTCCCCACGCAGAATGGGAATCCCGTGGACTCGTTTTACCTCTTTGCGATTGGCGACGTGACCGGCGATGGCAAAGCCGATCTGATCGGGCTGGGGCAGAACGAGGGGACTGTTCCGATCTCCAATGGAATCTTTGTCGCGGCCGGCGACGGGCAGGGCGATTTCGCCACGCCGACCTTCACGGCGTCGACTGGCTTCGTGCCGGCCGGCGACCCTGACTCCCCCCTCTTCGAGAATCTGCTGTTAGCCGATGTCAATGGCGATGGCAAGCTGGATGCGGTGTATCTCTACAACGACGAGGATTATACGACCAGCACCTACTACACCGGCATCGGCGTGCAGTTGGGTAACGGCGATGGCACCTTCCAGGCGCCGAAAACACTGGTGCTCTATAGCGGAGCGAGCGCCAGTGCCGACACGTACTATTTGCAAACCACTGCCGTACTGTCCGGGAATGGTTTTGCCGACCTCTTTATCTACAAGGACACACCGGTTCCCAATGCCAATGACCAGGTGACACTCACCGTCGCGCTCAGCAACGGCGATGGCACCTTTCAGACACCGATCAGCATAGTCACCAACGATATCAACCCCGCCGGTGTGGGGACACCGCTGGCCATCGCCGATATGAACGGCGATGGGATTCCGGACATCGTCACGCTGGGGGCATCCACCCAAGGCACCCTTCAGATCGCGATCGCGCTGGGCAATGGCGACGGGACCTTCAAAGCCGCCAACAAGACCAATTTCAGCATCTCCTGCTGCGCCGAAAATCTGGTGGCCGCAGATTTCAACGGTGATGGCAAGGTTGACGTTGCGATCCTGGGCGACTTTGGCTCAAGCGATAGCGGCATCGTATTTGGTAACGGCGATGGCACGCTGGCGCCGCTTACCGCCACCGGCACAGGCAATGTGTTCAATCAGGTCCTGAATCTGGAGATGGGTCCGGGCCTCAGCGACGCGGGCCTGAGCGTCGTGGCGGATTTCAACGGCGACGGCAAACCCGACATACTGTCGGGTACCACCATTCTGCTGAATCAGTACTCGGCCGCATCCTCCACTCCATCTTTTGCGCTCACGGCGTCAAGTGCTGCTGCGACCGTTGCCCCCGGGAAATCTGCGACAACTACGTTGACGCTGACACCGAGCGACGGTTTCGATGCCAGAGTTGCGTTCAGTTGTTCGGGTCTGCCCAGTGGAGCTGCCTGTACATTTTCTCCAACAACGGCGACTGTCAATGGCAGTGTCGTCACCGACAAGCTCACCATCAGCACGACTGCCGCGACGGCCAGCGTATTGGCACCCTGGGCCAAAGGTGGAATGGTGTTGGCAGGCTTTCTGCTGCCGTTCGCAGCTCTGCGCCGGGGGCGCGCCATGTTGACGCAGGCATCGCGCTCGTCATGGACCCGCAGCATGGTGCTGCTGCTGTGCGCCGTGGTCCTGGGCAGCTGCGGTGGTGGTGGCAGTAGTACAACTAGCGGCAATGCGAGCAGTAGCTCGTCGTCAGGTAGTGGCAGTTCGAGCTCGAGCAGCGGTGGCTCGTCCGGCACGGGGGCGGGCACGTACAAGGTGACGATCACGGCGACCGGCGGGTCGGTGACGCAGACTGTCGCCTTTACCTTGACAGTCAGCTGATCTGCAGCCACCAGTCGTAGAAATCCTGCGGCGACTGGCTGGGAGCCGCCGGTGTGAGCGTCAGCCGGTACGATCCCCTGGCAAGCATACGCACAGGCATCGTGACCTCGACAAATCGATAGGGCCCGGACTGGCTGGGCGCGAGATGATCCAGTGTCTGCACCGGCGAATCAGGCAAACCAGGCGAGGCAGCTTCACCAGCGATCACCAGTCGGTAGAATTTGTCCGCACTCGCGCCGGTAATCTCCAGCTGCAGTCGGATCTGTGAAGCACCAGGATTGATGTGGAGGGTGTGGATGCTGCGACTGCGTGTCGAGTCAGCCAGCAACGTGACGTTTTGCGTCGATGTCGCGGACGCATCGAGTGGCCCGATCCACTGCGACACGAGCGCCGGAGCCAGGTAGATGCCGGCGAGGCCAGCGGCCAGCAGTGCAGCTGTCGGAACTGTCCAACGCAGCAGCAGCCGACGATCGCTCCGGGGCGATCGCGTCAGATGGCCCAGGGCGTGCGCTGTGCGGGCCCGTTCACGCTGTGTCGTGCTGACCAGCAGATAACGTTCGACGGCGGCACGGTCTTCCGATGTCAGGCGTCCGCGCGCATAGTCTTCCAGCAGATCGCTTTCGACGTCCTGCAGCCGCTCGGCAAAATCTTCCTCCAGCAGGATCCGCTCGCTGTGCTTTGTCATGTCCCGCTCCGGCAACTGGTGCAACAGCAGCGCTCGCAAGGTGTCGTCGTCGGTCGTCATGACTGATTGCCGGACATGCTAGAAGTGTCGTCAATGGGCTTTTCATCACGCGATAAAGGTGCCGATGCGGCAATGCTCGACGGGTATGCTGCAAGGCAGCGCTCCAGCATGCCTCGCAGTCGCTGTGCCCTGTTACGCAGCGCATTGAGCGACAGGCCCAGCTGCGCCGCGAGGCGCTGGCGGGTGGCAATGCGGGCGCCGCCGTCTGCGGCGTAGTAGGTAAGAATGAGATGCGTCGCACCGTCGCCCAGTTTGGCAAGACAGCTGCGTAACCTTTGCACGCGCAGCGCGAGCAGGGCTTCTTCTTCCTCAAGATCACCGAGATCCAACGGCGTCGCGGGCGGCTCGATTGACGCCGCGCCGCGCTCCAGTGCGCGCTGCTCGCGGGATCGTTGCGAAAAGCTTTCCATCAGGATCATCCGGCAAACGCCCAGTGTGAACTGCGACACGTTCTCGATCTGGGTAGACTCCATCAGTTTTCGGGCAACGCGGTCCAGTACACGGTCGGCCAGGGTTTCAGCCTCGATTGGCACATGCAATTGGAAAAACGTGATCAATCGACGTCGCAGCGACTCGTAATTCTGATCGGCGCTGCCGCCATCCCGGCCAAGCCGGGCCATCAGCGTGCGAAATGCCTCGGCCTTGACGGACTCGGGCGGTTTGACCACGGGTCAGCCCCAGTCTCCTTCGAGCACGAATCCGGCCCAATAATACGGTTGTGCCCAGCGTGGATCCCGGGCCACCTCACGCTGCGCTGACCGAAGCGCCTCACTGGCGCTCTGACGCTCGACCAGCAGCGAGCGGTAAAAATCTTCCATCAGGGTGGCGGTAGCCCGGTCATCGACTGGCCACAGGCTCGCCAGTACGCGATGGCTGCCGGCATAGAAAAATGCACGCGCCAGCGATGCAGGACCTTCGGCACCGAGCTCCTGGCCCGATGCCGAATCGCATACGCTCAGCACAATCAGCTCCACCGGCATGCGCAGCTGATAGATGTCATTGATGCGCAGGAAACCGTCGATGGCGTGCCCATCGGGTGCATAGAGCGACAGCACGATGCCGGACAGCTCCGGGTGTCGTTCATTGAGCAGGGCGTGCGTGGCAAAGTGCACCAGCGAGAACCGGTCCCACGAGGTTTTTGTCGCCGATTCACGGCTGGCATCGAAGCCCTCCGCCAGCCACGAGACGGCGGCGTCGGCCGCGGCGAGCACGGCTTGTGCTTCCCGCCGGGTATAGGGCAGACGGCCCAGCTGCGCAATGACCGCGTCGCGCGGCGGCCAGTCACTGGGGTTCGTGGACAGGCGAGCGCCCAGGCGCTCGTCGTCGTAGCGATAGACCGGGTCGGCGAGAATCGCCACTGCGCCCGGCGGTGCATGCGTATGTGGTAAAGCCCTGAGGCTGCGCAGTGTCGTCAGCGACGGCAGGTAGACAAAAGTTGTCTGCCCGCCGGACGATTCCGGGAGCCCCAGCGCAGTAAACGGGACAGCCTGCAAAGCGCCGTCGGGCACCACGGCAACCGTAGGCGTCAGCAGTGAGCGCGCTGCCGCCGGCAGGATCAGATCGCCGAGAGCGCGGCCACTGGCCGCGATGGAGGAGAGTTCGGCCTGCGACCGGGATACGCGCTGCTCGATCGACAGGGATTCCGGTAGCGTCGCGGGGGCAATCAGTTGCTCGCGCAGCCGTGCGCAGGCGGCTTCCACCATGCCCCGCGCGGGCAACTCAAAACCAAGCAGATGATCGCCATTCAACACCCAGACATAGCTGCGCGACTCACCCAGCCAGTACTCGAGCACGCTGACACCGGGATCCAGCAGCTGCGTGCGGATCTCCGTTGTGCTCAGGGCAACGGGATGAGTGAGTTCTGCGTAGCGCGGATTGACGGCGCGAATTCGTCCGCGTATCCGGTTCAGCGAACGCGTCGCAGCGTCGATTTGCATCTGCAAGGCGTTGCTGCGGGCCACCGCACTCGATGCGCTGGACCACTGATAGGCCAGCGTGCGCAGCCGATCCGCCGCAGCGCTTTCCTCGGACAGCAGCTGTGCGTCGATCTCGCGATCAGCCTGTGCTCCGATTGCACGTTCAGTCAGCCGCTCCTGCAGTTCACGCGCGCGTACCCGTTCGGCGGTGATCAGTCCCTGGGCGGCATACCCGTGGCCCGGTCTCTCCCGGTCCAGCCGCAACAACACGTCGATATAGAACTCATAATAAGAGCGCCGACCGCTGAAGTAGCTGGTGCGCAGGTCGGGGGCATCGATGCGATGGCGCTCGGATTCGATCAAGGCTACGGCCCGCACGATTTCCCTGCGGGCCGAGTCCAGTGCGCCGCTATCCCGTGCCAGGCGGGCGAGGCTGCCGTAGGCAACGACCGCCGCGGCCTGGTAGCCGGCATTGGTCGCGATCGTGAGCGCCTGGTGATAGGCGGTGCGCGCCGCCTCGACCTGGCCCTGGCGGACGTCGAGGTCACCCAGGAGGGAATAAACCAGCGATTCGTTGACACTATTGTGCAGACGATCGAATCTGCCGATCGCTTCATCGAACAGCGCACGGGCGTCAGCCCACTGACCTGCACGCAGGGCACACAGACCCAGCCCACGCAGTGCCTCCGCGCGCTGCCGGTCAAAATGATGAGCCTGCGCAATGTCACGCGCGTGCTCGTAGCTGGTCCTGGCCAGGGCGGCGTCGGACAGATAGTCGCCCCGGTCGACCGCCAGCTCAGCCAGGCAGACCCAGCACTGGGACTGCGTCCCCGCGGTCTCGGCGTGATCAAAGGCACTGAAGGATTGATCCAGGTCTCCCATCTCCGCGTAGGCGACGCCGAGATTGATCCAGGCGACTGCTTCGGCGGTGGCGTTGGGATGCTGTTTCAGGTTATCGAGGTTGAGCGAATACGCCTCGATGGCGAGCGCATATTCGCCCCGCGCGATGTACGCGAGGGCTGCGTCATTACGCAGCGACGCCAGCAGGCCGCTATCCCCGAGCTGTTGCGCTACAGCGATGGCCGCGCGCGTCGCCGTGAGGCCTGCGTTGACCTGGCCCGACTCCGTATCCGCAAGCCCAAGATTGCGCAGCGCCACCATTTGTTCGTTGATGTCTCCGGCTTGTCGCGACAACGTCACTGCCCGGGAACTGACGCGCGCCCCATTCGCGTAATCCCCGACATTGATGTAGCCACTGCCGAGCAATCGCGCCGCAAATGCCTGCTCGGACAGATCGGTCGTGCAAATCTGTTTCAGGGCTTCGATCGCCGCGCGCTGCTGCTCGACTGCGTTCCCAAGATCGTGCTCGAAGCTTGCGAGGGCGGTCCAGGTTCGCTGCGCTGCGCAGCTATCCCCGGCCTGTCCCCAGCGCGCCGCAGCGCGCCGATACTGCGCGCGTGTCTGGTCGATCGAAGGCGCGGGTTGTAGCCGCCGCATCGTCTCAGCCTGCGCAAACGCGTCGATGGCGGCGTCCCGCAGACGATCAGCCGCGGCGATCGGGTGAGCAGGCTCGAGAGCGACAGTGGCTTGCGCCGCGCGCGCGCCGTCAGCGGAGGAGACGGTGATGTCCCAGGCCTGCCCGCCGTGTGCCAGTAGCGGCACCTGCAGGCGGACACCGCGGCCGCCCTCCGTCAGCACCGACGTCGCCCTGGAAGAACCTGCGGCTGCCCAAGTCAGCCTGATGGGGGTGGTACCCGACTGACTGACAACCAGGTCCGCCGCCTCGCCTGACTTGAGATTGACACGGAAGGTCCGCTGCTGGTCGGGAGAAAGCTGCAGATCGCTGACGGCGCCATCGGCATTGAGTGCTTCCGCGACCGGTGCGGACACCGTATCCGCTTCCATCGCCGGTGCGCTGCTCGCGATCAGGCACGCGAGCACCCCTGCCAGGTGGGAATGACCAGACGTTACGGCCGCTGGCAGGCGGTCGGGCCACACACGACTTATCTGGCGCCGTTGCAGGATATGGCTTACCGGGAGTGGAGGCGCGACTAATGTAGCGCGAGACTATGACGGACTCAATTCAGTTGCCAGGAGACGGCTACTCCACCGTCACACTCTTCGCAAGATTCCGTGGCTGGTCGACGTCGGTGCCCTTGAGGATCGCGACGTGGTAGGCGAGCAGCTGCAGCGGGATGGTGTAGACGATCGGGGCCTGGAAGTCGGCGACGTGGCGTGGCATCTGGATGACGTGCACGCCGTCGCTGGATTCGACACCGGCGTCCGGGTCGGCGAACACGTACAGCTCGCCGCCGCGGGCGCGCACTTCCATCAGGTTCGACTTGAGCTTTTCCAGCAGCTCGTTGTTCGGCGCTACCGCGACCACCGGCATGTCGGAGTCGACCAGCGCCAGCGGCCCGTGCTTGAGTTCGCCGGCGGCATACGCCTCGGCGTGAATGTACGAGATTTCCTTGAGCTTGAGCGCGCCTTCCATCGCGATCGCGTGCATGGTGCCGCGGCCCAGGAACAGCGCGTGGTGCCGGTCGGCGAAGCGCAGCGCCAGCCGGTGGATCACCGGGTCGAGTTCCAGCGTCTTCTCCAGCAGCGACGGCAGCTCGATCAGGCGCTGCACCAGCGTGCGCTCGCGCTCCGGATCCGAACCGTTGTGCCGCGCCAGCGCGATGGTCAGCATCGCCAGCGCGGTCAGCTGCGTGGTGAAGGCCTTGGTGGAAGCGACGCCAATCTCCGGCCCTGCGCGCGTCAGCATTACCAGCTCGGACTCGCGCACCAGCGAGCTTTCCGGGGAATTGCAGATCGCCAACGCCGACAGGTAGCCATTGCGGGCTGCCATGCGCAGCGCAGCCAGGGTATCGGCAGTCTCGCCCGACTGCGAGATCGACACGAACAGCGCATTCTTCGGCACCACCGGGTTGCGGTAGCGGTACTCGCTGGCGATCTCCACGCGGCACGGCATGCGACAGATCTGCTCGATCATGTAGCCGGCGACGACGCCGGCGTGATAGCTGGTGCCGCAGGCGACTATGTGCACCGCCTCGACGCGTTCGAACACGGCGCTTGCCGCTGGTCCGAACGCAGCCTCGAGCAGCCGGCCGTTCGCGACCCGCTCCTGCAGCGTGTTGCCGACCGCGCGCGGCTGCTCATGGATTTCCTTGAGCATGAAGTGCCGGTACGGGCCCTTCTCGGCCGCATCGGCGGTGAGTTCGCTGTCCTTGATCGGGCGATCGGCGGTGTTGCCCTCGCGATCGATCACGCGCACGTCGTGGCGCTGGATTTCCGCGACATCGCCCTCGTCCAGGAACATGAACCGGCGCGTCACCGGCAACAGTGCGGCGACATCGGAGGCAACGAAGTTTTCCTCCACGCCCAGTCCGAGCACCACCGGACAGCCCATGCGCGCGGCGATGATGCGGTCCGGATCGCTCTCGCTGACGATCGCCAGCGCATAGGCGCCTTCGAGCTCGGCGACCGTGGCCCGTACCGCCTTGAACAGGTCACCGAGCTTCGCCAGGTTGAAATGCACGCGGTGCGCGACCACCTCGGTGTCGGTCTCGGAGCTGAACTGGTAGCCGGCGAGCTTCAGGTCCTCGCGCAGTTCCTCGTAGTTCTCGATGATGCCGTTGTGCACGATCGCCAGGCCGTCGCGCGACACGTGCGGATGGGCGTTGCGCTCGCTCGGCACGCCATGCGTCGCCCAGCGCGTGTGCGCGATGCCGACACGTCCGACGATCGGCATCTGCGCCAGCGCCTTCTCCAGTGCCAGCACCTTGCCAACGGTGCGCAGGCGCTGCAGGTGGCTGGCGGCGTCGAGCACCGCGATGCCGGCCGAGTCATAGCCGCGGTATTCCAGGCGCCGCAGTCCTTCGATCAGGATCGGGACGATATTGCGATCGGTGACGCCGCCGACTATGCCGCACATGGACTTGCTGTCTGCCTTGGGATATTCGGGGGCGTTTCTACCGCGACCATGGGCTTGCGTGCGAGTCTGGAGTAGTCACTTGGGCGCGATCTTGCGCGGCCGCGCCCACTGCTCGAGCGTGACCTGGCGCGAACGCGCCAGCGTCAGCCGCTCGGCCGGCGCATTCTCGGTGATGGTGGAGCCGGCGCCGATGGTTGCGTTCTCGCCGATCTTCACCGGCGCCACCAGCATCGAGCCGGAACCGATGAAGGCGCCGTCGCCGATCTCGGTGCGCCACTTGTTGGCGCCGTCGTAGTTGCAGGTGATCGAGCCGGCGCCGACGTTGACCGCGCTGCCGACCTGCGAGTCGCCGACATAGCTCAGGTGATTGACCTTGCTGCCCGGGCCGATGTCGCTGTTCTTGATCTCGACGAAATTGCCCAGGTGCACTCCATCGGCGATGCGCACCCGCGGGCGCATGCGGGTGAAGGGTCCGATCTGGCAGTCGCTGCCGATCTGCGCATCCTGCAGCACGCAGTTGGCGTACAGCACGGTACGCGCACCCACGGCGACGTTCCTGAGCACGCAGTTCGGTCCGATGCGTACGCCATCGGCCAGCTCCACCGGGCCCTCCAGCACCACGTTGACATCGAGCAGCACGTCGCGGCCGACGCTGATCGTACCGCGCAGGTCGATGCGCGCAGGGTCGATCAGCGTCACGCCCTGCGCCATCAGTGCTCGTGCGCGCCGGCGACGGTACTCGGCTTCGGCGAGCGCGAGCTGCAGCCGGTCATTCACGCCCTGGATTTCGGCTGGATCGCCCGCCTCGACGACCGCGACGCGCAGCTTCTGCTGCACCGCCATGCCGACGATATCGGTGAGATAATACTCATGCTGCGCGTTGCGCGGCTTGAGCTGCCTGAGGCACGCCTTCAGCCACCCGGCGCCCGCCACCAGCATGCCGGTATAGACCTCGCGGATCAGCCGTTGCCTGGGGCTGGCATCGCAGTCCTCGACGATGTTCATCAGCCGTCCGCGCGCGTCGCGCACCACGCGGCCATAGCCGCTGGCATCGGCGAGCTGCGCGGTCAGCAGCGCAAGCCTGTCCTCGCCCGCATGCGCCAGCAGTCCGCGCAGCGTCTCGGCAAGCAGCAGCGGCACATCGCCATACAGCACCAGCACCTGGTGCGTGTCCGGGATCTGCGGCATCGCCTGCTGCAGGGCATCGCCGGTGCCGAGCTGTTCGGATTGCAGCGCCCACCGCAGCCTGCCATCGTCAAACAGTTCGCGTACGCGCTCGCCGCCATGTCCGTAGACCACGTGGATCGAGGCCGGCGCAAGGCTTGCGGCCAGATCCAATACATGCGCCAGCATCGGCGTGCCGGCCAGCGGCTGCAGCACCTTCGGGATATCCGATTGCATGCGCTTGCCCTGGCCGGCTGCCAGTATGACGATCGACAGGGGCACGGCGCCGGGCCTGGCGTCGGCTGCCGTTGCTGCAGCGGTCTCGGGGACGGACTGTGGCGCGGCCCTGGTTTGCGCGTTTTTTGTTGGCTTGCGCGACATCGTTGAAGTGTATCAGTTTGACCGCGAACGACGCGGCCCAGGCGGCCGCGCACGGCCCGGTGCGAGGGTGGCAGGATAGTGTGACAGACCGCTCAATTTGGCCCCGCGACGCGTTGGTGACAGCAGGCAGCGCGGGACTGTAGCAGCGCGCGCTCGTTCAGCCTTTGACCTTGCGCAACCTTTCGATCAATTTTATCTGCGCAATCGCGCGCGCCAGTTCCGCCAGTGCTTCGGCCTCGGTGATCTTGTCGAGCTGGCCGGCGAGCGCCTGCTCGGCGCGCTGGCGCGCGGCGACCGCCGCCGCTTCGTCGAGGTCGCGCGCTCGTGCCGCGGTGTCCGCCAGCACCGTGACCGTGTTCGGCTGCACCTCGAGCGCGCCGCCGCCGACGTAGAAACTCTGCTCCTCGCCCTCGGGCGGCTGCACCCGCACTTCGCCGGGCTTGAGCAACGTCAGCAACGGTGCATGCCGGGGCGTGACACCGATCTCGCCCTCGGACGCCGGCAGGAACACCATGCGTGCCTCGCCGGAGAAGATCTCCCCCTCGGCGCTGACGATGTCTACATGGATGGTGTTCATTACTGCAGCGTCTTGGCCTTCTCGACTGCCTCGTCTATGGTGCCCACCATGTAGAAGGCCTGCTCCGGCAGTGCATCGAATTCGCCGGCGATGATGCCGCGAAAACCGCGGATGGTGTCCTTGAGGGGTACGATCTTGCCGTCCTGGCCGGTGAACACCTTGGCGACGTTGAACGGCTGCGACAGGAAGCGCTGCACCTTGCGCGCGCGGTACACCGACAGCCGGTCCTCCTCCGACAACTCGTCCATGCCGAGGATCGCGATGATGTCCTGCAGCTCCTTGTAGCGCTGCAGCACTGCCTGCACCGAGCGCGCGGTATCGTAGTGCTCATCGCCGACCACCAGCGGATCGAGCTGACGGCTGGTGGAGTCGAGCGGATTGACCGCGGGATAGATGCCGAGCGCGGCGATCTGCCGGTCGAGCACCACGGTGGCATCCAGGTGCGCGAACGTGGTCGCCGGTGACGGATCGGTCAGGTCGTCGGCCGGCACGTACACCGCCTGGATCGAGGTGATCGAGCCGGTCTTGGTGGAGGTGATGCGCTCCTGCAGCACGCCCATTTCCTCCGCCAGCGTCGGCTGGTAGCCCACCGCGGAAGGCATGCGCCCGAGCAGCGCCGACACTTCGGTGCCTGCCAGCGTGTAGCGGTAGATGTTGTCGACGAAGAACAGGATGTCGCGGCCGCGGCCGCTGGCCTGCTTCTCGTCGCGAAAGAATTCGGCCATCGTCAGTCCGGTGAGCGCGACGCGCAGGCGGTTGCCCGGCGGCTCATTCATCTGGCCATAGACCATCGCCACCTTGGAATTGCCGAGCTTGTCCTTGTCGATGACACCGGATTCGATCATCTCGTGATAAAAATCGTTGCCCTCGCGGGTGCGCTCGCCGACGCCGGCGAACACCGACAGCCCGGAATACTGCTTGGCGATGTTGTTGATGAGCTCGAGCATGTTGACGGTCTTGCCGACGCCGGCGCCGCCGAACAGGCCGACCTTGCCGCCCTTGGCAAACGGCACCAGCAGGTCGATGACCTTGATGCCGGTCACCAGCAGGTCCTGGCCGCCGGCCTGCTCCTCGTAGCTGGGTGCCGGGCGATGGATCGGCCAGCGCTCCTTGCATTGCACCGGACCGCGGTTGTCCTGCGGCGCGCCGAGCACGTCCATGATGCGTCCGAGCGTGCCCTCTCCCACCGGCACCAGGATCGCCGCCCCGGTTGCTTCCACGGCGAGGCCGCGCTTCAAGCCCTCGGATGGCCCCATCGCGATAGTGCGCACCACGCCGTCGCCGAGTTGCTGCTGCACCTCGAGCGTCAGGTCGGTATCGACCAGCTTCAGCGCCTCATAGATCTTCGGTATCGCCTCGCGCGGAAACTCGACGTCGACGACCGCCCCGATGATCTGCGTGATCTTGCCCGTAGCCATGTTCAGCATTCCTCATGCGCAGCAGCGCTGCACCGTTCGACCTTGCCCTGCAAATTAAACTGCCGCCGCGCCGCCGACGATTTCCGCCAGCTCCTTGGTGATCGCCGCCTGGCGCGCCTTGTTGTAGACCAGCTGCAGGTCGCCGATCAGTTTGCCGGCGTTGTCGGCGGCACTCTTCATCGCCACCATGCGCGCCGCCATCTCCGAGGCGACGTTCTCGACCGCGCCCTGGTAGACCTGCGATTCGACGTAGCGCATCAGCAGCCCGTCCAGGATCTCGACCGCACCCGGCTCGTAGATATAGTCCCAGCGCTCCTGCAGCCCGGTGTCGTCCGTGCCCACCGCCGGGATCGGCAGCAGCTGCAGCGCCTGCGGCTTCTGCGACATGGTGTTGACGAACTGCGCGTGCACCAGGTACAGCCGGTCGACGCGGCCTTCGCGATAGGCGTCGAGCATCACCTTGACGGTGCCGATCAGCTCCTTGATGTGCGGGCGATCGCCGAGCGCGGTGACGCTTGCCAGCAGCGGCAGCTCCAGGCGCCGGAAAAACGTAAGCGCCTTGCCGCCGATCACGCAGACGCTGGCAGCCGCGCCCTTGCCCTGCCACTCGCGGATCAGCTGCAGGGTCGCCTTGAACACGTTGGCGTTGAGCGCCCCGCACAGGCCACGATCGGTGGACACGACGATGATACCGACCGACTTGACCTCGCGCTGCATCAGGAACGGGTGGCGAAAGTCCGGGTTGGCATGGTTCAGGTGGCTGATCACGGTGCGCGCCTTGGCGGCGTACGGCCGCGCCATGCGCATGCGCTCCTGCGCGCGGCGCATCTTGCTGGCCGCGACCATCTCCATCGCCTTGGTGATCTTCTGCGTGCTCTTGACGCTGGCGATCTTGCTGCGGATTTCCTTCGTGCCGGGCATCGCTTGCGTCCGTCAATAAGCGCCGGTGGCGGCAAAGTCGTCGCAGATCTTCTTCAGCGCCGCCTCGTGCTTCTTCAGCACCGGCTCGGCGTTGATGGCGTCGAGCGCCGCGCGGTGGCTGGCGCGCGCGAAGTTCTGCAGCGCGGCCTCGAATGCGACCACCTTGTTGCGCTCGACCTTGTCCATGTAGCCGTTATTCACCGCGTAGATCGACAGCGCCATCTCGGCCACCGACATCGGCGCGTACTGGCGCTGCTTCATCAGCTCGGTGACGCGCTGGCCGCGCTCCAGCTGGCGCCGGGTGGCGTCGTCCAGGTCGGAGGCGAACTGCGAGAACGCCGCCAGCTCGCGGTACTGCGCCAGCGACAGGCGGATGCCGCCGCCGAGCCGCTTGATGATATCGGTTTGCGCAGCGCCGCCGACGCGCGACACCGAGATGCCGGCGTTCATCGCCGGACGGATGCCGGCATTGAACAGGTCGGACTCCAGGAAGATCTGCCCGTCGGTGATCGAGATCACGTTGGTCGGCACGAACGCGGTGACGTCACCGGCCTGGGTCTCGATGATCGGCAGCCCGGTGAGCGAGCCGGTCTTGCCCTTGACGCGGCCCTTGCTGGCCTGCTCGACGTACTCCTCGTTGACGCGCGCCGAGCGCTCCAGCAGGCGCGAGTGCAGGTAGAACACGTCGCCGGGAAACGCCTCGCGTCCCGGCGGCCGGCGCAGCAGCAGCGAGATCTGCCGGTAGGCAACCGCCTGCTTCGACAGGTCGTCGTAGATGATCAGCGCATCCTCGCCGTTATCCATGAAGTACTCGCCCATGGTGACGCCGGCGTAGGCTGACAGGTACTGCAGTGAGGGCGGGGTCGAGGCGGAGGCGGCCACGACGATGGTGTGCGCCATCGCGCCGTGCTCCTCGAGCTTGCGCACCACGTTCGCAATCGAGGACTGCTTCTGCCCGATCGCGACATAGATGCATTTGATGCCGGAGGTCTTCTGGTTGATGATGGCGTCGATCGCCATCGCGGTCTTGCCGGTCTGCCGGTCGCCGATGATCAACTCGCGCTGTCCGCGGCCGATCGGCACCATCGCATCGACCGCCTTGTAGCCGGTCTGCACCGGCTGGCTGACCGACTTGCGGTAGATCACGCCCGGCGCCACGCGCTCGATCGGCGAGGTCTGCTTGGCGTTCAGCGGCCCTTTGCCATCGATCGGGGCGCCCAATCCGTCGACCACGCGGCCGAGCAGTTCCGGTCCCACCGGCACCTCGAGGATGCGGCCGGTGGTCTTGACGGTGTCGCCTTCCTTGATGCCCTTGTAGTCGCCGAGCACCACCGCGCCGACGCTGTCCTGCTCCAGGTTCAGCGCCAGGCCAAACAGCGCGCCCGGGAACTCGATCATCTCGCCGTAACGCACGTCCGCCAGCCCGTGGATGCGGCAGATGCCGTCGGTCACGGAGATCACGGTGCCGACGTTGCGGGCTTCAGCGGCTGACTGGAAGCGCTCGATGCGCTGCTTGATCAGGTCGCTGATTTCGGATGGCTTGATGGACATAAGAAGAATCCTTGCAAATAAAGTGTCAGGCGCCGGCCATCGCCGCGCCCAGGCGCTCGATGCGCCCACGCAGCGAGCCGTCGACCACCAAATCCCCGTAGCGCACGATCGCGCCGCCGACCAGCGCCGGGTCCACCTGTGCATGCAGGCGCACCGTGAGTCCCAGCCGCCGCTCGAGCGCTGCCTGCAGCTTCTGCGCCTGCTCGCCGCTGAGTTCGCGCGCCGAGATGACGTCGACGTCCGCGATGCGCTCGGCCTGCGCGCGCAGCACTTCGAATTGCGCGGCGATCTCCGGCAGCAGCTTCAGGCGCCGGTTGTCGGCCAGCAACTGCAGGAAATTGCGCTGCTGGGTAGCAGCCGGCGGGGCAGCAGCCGGCGGGTTGGACGGCGTGCCGGTGCCGGCGATCTGCTGCAGGAAGTCCACCAGCTCGGAGGACGGCACGCGCGGATTGCCGATCAGCGGCTGCAGCTGCGGATCCTGAACCGCGACGGCGGCACGACCGAGGAATGTGCTCCAGGCGCCGGTCTGCGCCGGAGCTTCGGCGCTGGCGAACGCGGCGCGCGCGTAAGGACGTGCGGTGGTGGCGAGTTCAGCCACGGGCGATGTCGTCGGTCAGCCGCTCGAGCAGCTTCGCATGCGTCGCCGGATCGATGTCGTGTTCGACCAGCTGCGCGGCGGCCCTGACCACCAGCGATCCGAATTCGCGCCGCAGCGCTTCGCTGGCGCGAACGCTTTCGTTGCCGACCTCGGCCTGCGCGGCGGCCAGCAGGCGGGCACCTTCGGCGCGCGCCTGCTGCTTGGCGGCCTCGATGGTCTCGGCAGAGCGGCGCTGCGCCTGGTCGTCTACCTGCTTGGCACGCTCCCGCGCCTCGCGCACGATCTGCTCGGCGCTGGCGCCGGCCTCGCGCAGCTGCTTCTGGCCGGCATCGGCCGCAGCCAGGCCGTCGGCGATCTTCGCGTAGCGCTCGTTGATCGGCTTCGCGATCATCGGCACCACCACCTTGGCGATGAACCAAAGCATGATCAGGAACACGACGATCTGGCCGATGAAGGTGGCGTTGATATCCATCAGCCACCCCTTTTAGCCATTCTTGGGAAGCAACGGATTGGCGGTGGCGAAGAACAGCGCCAGGCCGACACCGATCAGGAAGGCCGCGTCGATCAGGCCGACCAGCAGGAACATGCTCTTCTGCAGCATGGGCGTCAGTTCGGGCTGGCGCGCGGAGGACTCGAGGAACTTCGAGCCCATGATACCGATGCCGATACAGGCGCCGGCGGCGCCCAGTCCGATCATCAGTCCGACACCCACCGCGGTGTGGGACTGTATAAGAGCAATTGCGTCCATAGTCTTTCGGGTCTCCTGGTCAAATTCCCTGTTCAAATGCGAGGAAAACGCGCTAGTGGTGCTCTTCCGCCATGGCTATGTAGACGATCGGCAGCACCATGAAGATGTAGGCTTGCAGCAGCACAATCAAGATGTGGAAGATCGCCCAACCGGCACCGAATATGACCTGGGCCAGGAACGCTATCCCGCTCCAGAAGGTCAATCCGCTGACCGCGAATCCCAGCAGCGCGATCAGGATGAACAGCAGCTCGCCAGCGTACATGTTGCCGTACAGCCGCATGCCGAGCGATATCGGCTTCGACAGCAGTTCGATGAAATTGAGTACGATGTTGAACGGGAACAGCCAGATGCCGAACGGCGCCGCGGCCCATTCGTGCAGGTAGCCGCCGATGCCCTTGGCGCGCACGGAGAAGATGATGAGCATCGCCAGCACCACGATTGCCTCGGCGATGGTGCCGTTGAGATCGCTGGTCGGCAGCACGCGCCAGAACCTGGCGCCGAACACGCTGGCAAAGTGTCCCGGCAGGTCCACCGGCAGCAGGTCCATGGTATTCATCGCCACCACCCAGCTGAACAGCGTCAGCGCCAGCGCGGTCATGAAGCGCCGGTCGCCTGGGTAGATGCCGGCGACCTGCTGGTCGACCCAGTCGTAGATGAATTCGACGAATGCCGTGAGGCCGGTGGGCGCCGTGGCGCCATTGGCGCGACGCGCTGCAAACCACAGGATGAAGCTCACCGCAATCGCCAGCAGCGTCGACATGAATAACGTGTCTACGTGCCAGGTCCAGAACCCCGAGCCCACTTTCAGGTGGGTGAGGTGATGCGCGATGTACTCGGTCGGCGACTCGCCGGTGTGGACTGCCATGTGGCGCTTGCGTTCCTTGGGGCTTGCGCCCGCTGTTCTCTTCCCCGGACCCTTTTGCTATTCCCCGGACCCTTGCCGCGGTGCGCCTGTGCGCGACCGTGTGCGCGACGCCGCTGTAAACGGCACCCACCAGAAAATCACCAGCGTCGCCAGGTAGGCGATCAACAGCGCCGGCCACGACACGCGCGGCATGCGCGCCGCGAGCATGAACAGCGCCACCGTCAGGCCAACCTTCACCAGCTGGCCAAGGTACAGCTGCCCAAGCGCTCGCCGTGGTGTCCGCGCTGGCTGCAAAGCCTTGAAAGTCATGTACATGTTGGCTACGACGCCGGTGAACGCACCTGCCAGCGCCGACAGGCCCGCATACCGACCCCACACCAACAGACACACCAGCGCCACCGCGGCGCCCGCGACGGTCTGCACGAGCAGGATGCGTACGCCTAAGGGCCGGATGTCGGAATCGCTGCTGCTGGGCACTGCGTGACTTCCGGACCGACAGACTGACACTCGCACAGGTGCACTCCTGTACCCGTGTACCCGCTCGGTGTCCTCGCTTTTACTTATCCGGCAACTAGTTAGAGCCCGCCGCGACAAGCGCGCGCGATTATAGAGACGAAGGCTGGCACCTTCAAGAAATGTGCTGGAAATGACTCAAAATGCCGTCGAGCTCTTCCAGGCTGTGATATCGGATCACCACCCTGCCGTGACCCGCCCGCGCATGCTCGATGCTCACCGGCGCACCCAGCTTCTCTCCCAGCTGGTCTTCAAGTTGCTGAATGTTCGGATCAATCGCCACTGCCCGGTCGGCAGCCCCGCCGGCTGGCACGCCGTCGGCTGGCACCGGCTTCGCGGGCTCGATCATGCGTCGCACCAGCCTCTCGGCCTCGCGTACCGATAACCCCTTGCCGACCACCAGCGCCGCGACTTCGATCTGTTGCCGTCGCTGCGGCAGCCCGAGCAGCGCGCGCGCATGGCCCATCTCCAGCTCGCGCCGCTCCATGCGCTCGCAGACTTCCGCCGGCAGCTCCAGCAGCCGCAGCAGGTTGCTGACGGCGGCGCGCGAGCGCCCGACGGCGTCGGCGGCCTGCTGATGCGTGAGTCCGAACTCGGCGATCAGCCGCTGCAGCGCGCGACCTTCCTCCAGCGGATTCAAGTCCTCGCGCTGGATGTTCTCGATCAGCGCCATCGCAATCGCGGCGTCGTCCGGAACCTGGCGGATGATCGCCGGAATCTCCTGCAGTCCGGCCTGCTGCGCCGCCCGCCAGCGCCGCTCGCCGGCGATGATCTCGTAGCGCTGCACGCCGCGTTCATCGATGTCGCCGATCGGACGCACGACGATCGGCTGCACCACGCCCTGGGCACGGATCGAATCCGCCAGCGCGCTCAAGCTCTCCGGGCGCATGTCCACGCGCGGCTGGTAACGGCCTCGCTGCAGCAGGTCCAGCGGCAGCCGCGCCAGCTGGTGATCGGCGCGCGTGCGCGCCGTCGCCGCGTCAACGCCTGCTCCCGCAGCGCTGGGCCTGGCCTGTCCGAGCAGTTCGTCCAGCCCGCGGCCCAGCGTCGGTTTTTTTTGCGTCATGCGCGGATGCCGGCGAAGTCGCCCGGTCCACTGGCTGCACCGAGTCCGCCGGCGCTTCCCAGTCCGCCGGCAGTACGGGAACTGGAGTGGCCGGCGGCGAAGCCGCCCTCTTCACGCCGCAGCATCTCGCCGGCGAGCGCCAGGTAGGCGAGTGCACCACGCGAATCCGGATCGTGCAGCAGCGCGGGCTTGCCAAAGCTGGGCGCTTCGGCCAGCTTGACGTTGCGTGGTACCACGGTGCGGTACACCTTCTCGCCGAAGTGCATCATCAGCTGCGCGGCGACTTCCACCGCCAGGTTGTTACGCGCGTCGAACATGGTGCGCAAGATGCCTTCGATCTCGAGCGCCGGATTGGCGCCGGCGCGGATCTGCTCGATGGTCGCGACCAGCGATGACAGGCCCTCGAGCGCGTAGTACTCGCATTGCATCGGGATCAGCACGCTGTCGGCCGCGACCAGCGCGTTGACGGTCAGCATGTTGAGCGCCGGCGGGCAGTCGATGAGGATCAGGTCGTAGTCGGTGCGTATCGGCTC
>Ga0116229_10000172_pt1 | contig 69867 bp, 53 predicted proteins | sample S1TSphgellanicum_3_FD_87313 | JGI IMG/M metagenome (GOLD analysis project Ga0116229, IMG submission 87313) | Host-associated microbial communities from peat moss isolated from Minnesota, USA - S1T2_Fc - Sphagnum magellanicum MG | ecosystem: Host-associated > Plants > Peat moss > Unclassified...
CTTGTGCTCATGGGCTTCCATGCTAACACATTCAACAGATCTCTGGCTTTGGATCTCACTCTATTCTTCTTTCAGACAATGCCACATGAAAACAAAATGCAATTCCTTGGCCGAGCTACTGGCGCAGCGGAAAAAAATCAGTAACCAGCCAAGAATGCTGGCACCCAATAGATCTCCTTTATTGCCTATACATCTTCTTAAGCTCCTCAACCATAGTCAATGTTCCTCTCCTCTACTGGCTATTCTGTAGAAAAGTTGAGGACCCTTTCCATAACTCATCTCTTCAGCACCTCCAAACCGCCTCAGCTCATAATTGCAGCTCCATTCCTCACCATAATTTGGTGCCGCCTCTACCACGCGTGATCAGCCTCCATGCTCATTTAGTAGCAGGTGCTATTCATTCCTTCATGTACAACATCTCACACACACCCAGAGAGAGATTTCTCATGCACTTCCACGCAGTAGTAATGGAGAGACAGCCGTCACAAAAAAGAAATGACAAATAAAGCAAACTTAACTTCCAAGATCAGGAAGTGTTCACACTAGCGTGGCGACTTAATTTCGTGTTACAAAAGTTCCTAGAATTTCCATGAGGATGACTTTGATTTTGCAAATCTTAAACTTGTTTTTGGGACAATTATCAATGTGTATAAAGTGATATAATAATCTATTATAAATAAAGGAATATTTGAGTTATTTGGAGGATCTCATCTATCTTCATTTAGGCTTTAAATATACATTTTTCAACTTGTGTGTTTTTGTACTATTTTTTTTTGCAGATTTTTCACGTAGGGAATTTTGAGGGTTTGAATATGAAAGAATCAAGAGTTGAACATGGATGTGTGCAACTATTCTAGTTGTCTTCATGTTGTATCTATCTAGAAAGGTTTAGTGTAGTATTTTTTTAGGTTCAGAGGTAATTAAACTATTTTTGGAAATATGAAATTATTTATAAATTATTTATTTGAAATCTAAAAGTTTAAAGAAATCACAAGGGAAGCGAAAAATGATGGGAACCCAAGAGCTTATTATTTCAAGCTAATCCACCATTGCATAATATGTATCCAATAATTGATAACATCTATCTACCTTATATTTTGGCAGAAGATTATGTTTCCTCATTTTTGCCAAATAAATATAAATAAATAAAAAATTAAAATATGTTGTAGAAGTTTTGATTATGTTAGAGTGTTGAAATCCCAAGAACTTGTCAAAAAAAAAACTACCTATATTTATTGCTGAAAATTTGTAAATTTTAAAATTATTCAAATGCATTTGGAATTTTTTTTTACACAATAATGTTGAACCTAAAAAGGTAATATTATATTGGATAAAATTTGTCCAATTTACAAGGGCTTTGCATTGTTACACATTACAAGTAACAATCAACTAATCAATTGATGAAAAAAAATGAATCCCAACTCCATTAAATTCAATTCAATAGTTGGATTATGATCAAATTGAATTAAGATTTAATTGAATTGATATTCAATTCAATTGAAAAAAAAATGGGATGCATATTGGTGGAAAGGGTAGTAAAAATCTACTTGTTAAATTTTTTTTTTTTGAAAAAACAAGTCTAAAGCAACACCTTTTGTGCTCTTTGCTTGGGAATGGGTTAACATATTTCAATTTGGAATTATCCAAATGATAAGTTTCAAAAGGACAACTTAATTGACCTATATTTGTCCTATTTAAACTAAGTGCAATGAATCATCATCATTGGAATTAAATCATCAATTGAACAAATTAGTAAAATTCATGTCTAAAAGTTGAATTAATATTATAATTTTTCCTTTATATACAACAAATCAATGGTCAATACTTCAATCTGCATAGCTAGGTTCTTAGGTAATGCAAATGTTGCAACATGTTAAAAATGGTTATAGAGTGCCTCTTAGCATCTCCAATTTCTTCCCTCTCACACACTTTCTTCCCTTTCCCACACCTCCCAAGAGGTCCAAAATAATCCTAAGCTTAGGAGTTCAACCAATAGCTCCAAACATTATTCCTTGTCATGGTCTTTCCCATTTTCTTTGAGAAGAATGGCACTTGTTTTTTGAAACAAAAAATGAATTTGAACCCTAAACCCCAAAACACCAATGATACCTTGAAAGTAATTTCACAAAATCAAGAAAAGTTAGAAATATTGACATCATGATGAATATGAGAAAGTTGCATGAGTTGATGAATTGTGTGTACATTTTTTTTGGTGTGACATTGTTAGTTTTAACAATGTTGGTGTCAATCTAGTAGCATGTGACAACTCTTATGCAATAAATTGTTATTTTTAACCTTAGCATTTGGAGAGCATTGATGTTCCTTTAGATGAGCATTTTTCCCAAGGAGAAGAGTGGTGCATCAATAGAACTTGGGATGATAATTGTTATATGGATCAAAAGTAGAAAAGTTTCATCTATTATACAATTACAAAAAAAATTCCTTTGAATAAGTTTCAGATTAGGGTTGTTAAGATACCAAAACTCAAAACAGACATATAGGAGCAAAACATGACTTTGAAGGGAAAAGGGCAACCACAAGCCTATGGAGATGAAACATATTGGGATAGCAGGTATAGTAATGAGACTCGAGAGTCATTTGATTGGTATCAAAATTACATGGAGATGTCAAAACTTATCAACTTATACTTACCCAAAGCAGACAAAGTCTTGATGGTTGGATGTGGCAATGCAGGTAACCCTTCCTCTCTCTCTCTCTCTTTTATCATGCTCACAAAAAAAATGATGTTTTTCTTATGACTCATGAGTTTTTGAGCATTTGGGTCATTAGTCACTCACTCCTTGAAATTCAAAATTAAGAGAATTAACAACACAACAAAATTTTCCAAGGTCTAATTTGTTGCCAAAAAAATAAAATTAATTCCCTCAAAGGCACATGTGTACTGATGATATCTCAATGGATGACACCACATTGTGCCATGTTTGGCAATTTTATTTTTTTTTTTAATTTTTTTTTTTTTCTTTTTGCTTTTGTTTTTTGGGTGTGTGAAACTAGCAGCCATATCAGAAGACATGGTGAAGGATGGATATCAGAACATCATGAACATTGATATATCTGCCGTCGTGGTGGAAGCAATGACAGCCAAATACAAGGATATACCCCAACTTAAATGTGAAAATTCCTTTGAATTTTTAAAACAAATGCAGTGATTTATTTCATTGGAAAATTCATGATATACCATTTATTCATGATACACTTGTTTTTTTGAAAACAAAAAAGTATCAAAACTTTCAGTTCTCAAAACTTTACTTTGCAAGGCTTTTTTTTTTCCTTTTTCCTCTCAGACCAAAAGATGGATGTCCGGTCAATGAAGGCTTTCAAAGATGGAGAGTTTGATTCTGTGTTGGATAAAGGTAAAGTTTTAATTATTTTCAGTTGTTTAAAACAAATTTAGTGGCAGATAAATCGATCTCTGCTTACAATATGTTATTTAGTATATGTCAATTCTGCATGGTGAGAAAATCTCGTTGGGGAATTGTTTGTTAATTGTGGCAGCTGAATGGTTGGTTGATGCGGCATGAATGGAAGAGAAATCGCCACCCATGTCATAGTTTTTACACACACACACACATAGATGTAGAAAAATGCAAAAAGCTCTTATCATGTAATATTATAGAAATAACTCGGAAATAATAACTCTATAATGATCATTTCTATTTGATTGCTCGTGTTGCAGGCATGCTGGACTCCATAATGGTGAGTAAATTCTTTCTCCCCAGTGCAAAACTGAACATTAACTAAACATTGCACATACCTAGCTACGTACGTACCTACCTACCACTCTTGTTTGGCAATTCTTTGTCAAATATATATATATATAAAATTGAGGTTCAAAAGTTTCAAATTTAAATTTTCAAAATTTCAACAGTTGAGAGAAATAAGTATGTGAAGTACACATCTTTTTGTTTTTGTCCATTTGTAATAGTAACCCAATGGTTTTCAATTTTCAACCAACTGCAACAAGTATACATAAATTTTTTTTCCCTCTTTTTTTTCAGCTAGACCTTTTTGCAAATTATTTTTGTGCTGAACATCAGTCATAAAGGTAGGTACGGTATGTGAAAAGACAAGAAAAATAATGTATGTTTTGGGAAGATATTGGATAATGCAAGCATCATTAAATAATTTTAGTTGATCTTCACCCCTTTTTTTAACCATAATTTTTATGCCCAAGATTATGAAATTATGCACAACCCAATAGAAAATTTTCTTTTTGATGCTAACCCACACATCTGGATTAATACTTGGCAATCAATTAAAAATATATTTTTACATATAATGAAACTGGCTATGAACTATATATATAGAGTCTGGGAATCTGAACATGCCCAAAGCAGAGAATTTTTTAAAAAAAATTTCAAAATTTCCAGCCAAGAAAACAGTACATAGTAGTAATAGTAATATTTTGCAGTTCTAACTTTTGAGAAATGGCAGTGTGGAAACAATGCAGTAGAGCATGCAGCAGCAACTATACAGGAAGTTCGCAGGTTTGCTGCTTTTACTTTTGCATGATTCAACTTCTTTTCAGGAACCCAAAACCATAACAATAATAAAACTGCTATGTCTTTGAATGATTTGCATTCAACTAGTCTCTCCCCCACTTTACATTGTTCCATTTTCCATGTTTACGGGAGTGAGGATTGAGAATCGATTAAATTCACTATGGTGGACTGAGAATCAATCAGTTCACTATGTTGGACATGATAAGCATGACCGGAGACTCAAATGTGGGGCATGTGTGAAGCTATTTCTACTTCACTAGTTGATTAACACCATTAGTAGTAGTAGTAGTAGTAGTAGACAACATATCAGCTGCAGTGCTCTATATTCTTGTAGGTCTGGCTTCCTCTTTGGAGTTTCACAAAAAGCACAGCATTACGTTGTTGTTGTTGTTGGTAGTATTTCCCAACTATTGTTAGTGTCTTCGTGATTGTGCCAGGGTGCTGAAATTGGGAGGAAAATATATGCTGGTGTGTGCTCAAGCTTTAAAAAATTATCTTTTTTGTCTCTCAAATAATCTCCAACAACAGTTCTTCAGTACTAGTAGGGCAATTCCCAATTTGGTCAGATCCACTACAACAACAAGATAGGGCTTTCTCACAATAAGAATGAATGCATATCTTGTAGTAGCAGATATTATTGGGATCCAATTTTTACTACATCCGATGGTTCATGTGCAAGACTTTCTCTGTCTAGTAAGGCTCAAAATTTGTCGAGTGATATTGACAGATAACATATGGAGATCCTCGAGTGCGCATACCTCATTTAAAAACTGAGAATTTTCTATGGGAAATTGCTATACATGTCATTCGTAAGTACTATTACAAAACCCAAATTGGAGCTTATTTACTTTTAATTAAATCTTGAATTGTTGTATCCAGGAAAACATTAAAACATGAAAAAAGGAAAAAAAAATTAATTAAAAATTAAAAAAACCATAGGACCTGCATATAACCAGTAGTAGAACCAATGGCTCCTCAACTGGGTGTTTCATAACCAACGCTTCTACGGTTATTACCAAAAATAACCAGGGGTATTAGAATGATACCTGGTGGGTTTTTAAAAAATATATGATAACCTACCTTGACGGTTATTTCCAAAAGAGCAATGACCCGCTGCCTCCACTGATCTGTAGTTGGTACCATGCTATACCAAACCAACACTGGTCTGTACAAGGCAAAAGCTTTTGGAATATGTTCTAAGAGATATAATGAGGATGTGCAGCAAGGTCAGGATCGCACAGAGCAAAGGAGAGCACATTGAGAGTGATCACAGATCCAGTAACATTAAACACCGATTTATCTCTCAACCCCTTTTTCAACTTGGATGACCCTGACCTACATTACACTTATGTTTGCACCAAGGTATGTAAAATATGGCAGCATGCTACCAAAATTTACACAGTGCAACACAAAAGAGTTTGATTCTTGTTTAGTACATTCAATTCTGATTCTAACAAGCCACAACCCTGTATAATTACAGAAATTCTATAGCTCGTGGACTGAGTTGTTTGTTCTAAAATTTCCAAATAGCTTGAAATTTGAAGCAGTCAAAGGAAACGCTCTCTTTCAATCTTGCCCTTACAGGATTCTAAACCCTTTTGTGGGAAACACAGGAGCAAACACAGCCTGCAAAAGTAGTTGACAAAGGGAAAAAGGATGCAAAGAAGACACCGAAAAAGAAATAAATAGCTTGGATTTGAAACATCTATTCCTACGTCCTTTGGAGAGGAGCATTTCACAAAAGTTGGAACCCATGACTGTGAAAATGATGGATGCCAAGGAACTAGGAATAATTCTTGTATGGGAAAGGCAGGTCCTGAGGGGGTTATGTTGTTTGAGGGCACAGCAACAGCAACAGCAACAGCAACAGCAATAGCCTCTGAGTTCCCAAGCCAGAGGTAACTAAAAGAGAAATGCTAGCTAAACGATCAAGGAAAATCTTGCATATAAAGGACTGGAATTCATAGTCAAACTACCTTGCAAAAGCAAGAGTCCCTGGCACTTCTTGGCTTACAGCTGTGCACATGAACTACAAGGTGCAAGTAACATCTTCTAATAACCAAAACAGGATCAACAGATTTGGGTAGAGAACACCTATGATTTTGCTGGTAACCTGCTCAATAGCAACATTTTCTGTAGTCTGTCACAAATAGACTTGATACCAAGACTGCAACAAAGGATATGAATGCTGAAGAATTTAAGAGAAGCCACCATGGATCCTGTAACTGTGAGACTTTTCCAGTTCTCATATAGGTACCACCTGACACCCATTTTCAGGAAAAGTGCAAGAAGCAATGACTACAGCTGAGTTACATTACAGAAGTACCTCTGAAAGTAGGTTGCAAGAGCTCCACTGATGCTTTCATCAATGAAACCTCCCAGGACAGAAGTGAAACCTTGCTGCTGTGATGCAACAGGTTTGCAAGACATTCTCTTCTGTTTAAACAGCACCATTCACCATCCACCTTCCACTGCACCAGAGTTGGGACCATCTGAATCAGCACCATCTGTACAGATTTTGGGCAACACAGGCAGCTTGGTTGAGCTGGGCCACACTAGAATTAGGCTGTTATGGCTTCAGAGATCCATCAATGCAATGGATTATTTTCATCTCGTAGTTTATTGTTTTTGCAGCCATCAGTGACCCAGCCTCTAAAGAAACCCAGAGTATTGCTGAGCTTGTCCCTGAACCTTGCCCCTATTGTGACAACTCCATATCTCCAGAGAAGAGTAGAAAGTAAGGCAAACCCAAGCACCCAGTGTGTTGTATTGTTTTGCTTCACAACCTTCTTGTTCTTCATGACATCTGTGTTTTCCTCCTCTTCAGACTTGTCATTGGCAACTGTGGTTTGTCTGCATCTGGTGTTTTGCCCGCATTTCAACACACTTCTCTCCAAATGCTCTGCAATGGAGCTGGAGAGGGATGGACCGAGAGTTTGCAGGAGGAGTTCAACTGCAGTGGAGTTTTTAGCCACAGAGAGAGCTGCTTCTTGTGCAGCTTCTGCTGCTGCCTTGGCCATCTGAGCTGCATTTTCAACAGTTTGCCTCAAATTCTCATGATTCACTGCACGATTCCTTGATTGCCTCTTGTCTGCTCTCCTCCCACTTCGTTTAGAGACACAACTGGCACAAATCCTGGCTCCATCCCAATGGAAGATTGGTTGCTTATTTGCCATTACATGCTGCTCTATTTGCTCTTTCTCCCTCCTCAATGTTCGTACCTGCCATGAGTTCAAACAAAGAAGCACTGAAACCGCATCTCTTGATACACCAACCTGTTGAGTATTCTTTGTCCTCAGAACAACTTCTGCCTTCTGTAGCATTAATATCTGCAGCAAGCTCCACTGGTTTTGGCTTGATGAGCACATGGTCAAAAGCAGACATGTTATGAGTTTTAGGGTTTAGGGTTTACCACAACAGCAAGGATCAACAAATGGTGGTGTTTGCAGAAAATTTTCCACATGTTTATACGACAGGTTCAAAAACTGGGTCCTCCTCATACCTGGTCCAGCAACCTTGAGAGCAGCTTCCTCTCCTTGTGATCTTCATCAGGTCCTGATGATGATGATGCCTCCTCAGCAATCTCTGCATCTTCTTCTGGGTGAGGGTGAGATTGGCATTGAAACAGCACAACTGTCTCAACCAGTTTCCCAAGATCTTCCTCATCCAAGAAACTTTTGGGCACATTGGACTTTTGTGACAACGAGTGACACAGACATGGTGAATCTTTGTGGGACAACAAAGAGTGTGATGACTTCTGTGACAAAGAATGTGACAAAGATCGGGTTGACGACTTTTGTGACAAAGAGTGTGACAAAGATGGTGAGTCTTTTTTGTATGACGAAGAGTGTGACAAAGATGGTGAATCTTTTTTGTATGACAAAGACTGTGACAAAGATGGTGAGTCTTTGTATGACAAAGAGTGTGACGATTTTTGTGACAAAGAGTGAGAGAGAGAGGGTGAATCTGCTGCTGCTGCTGCTGCTCCTCCTCCTCCTCCAAGCATGCGAAGAAGTGCCCCTTCTACGAGACCTAAAGTCCCCAGTTTGTCACAATTCTCCAACTGAAGACTACTTCCTCCGTCATCAGTCTCTCCTTCTGTGAACCCCCCCAACAACATTCCTCCTCCTGACCCGCTGCCCTCGTGTTCCGAAGAAGCTCCTCTTCCTCCTCCTCCTCCTCTACATGTCGTCCCTACGTGTTGTGCTGGTGTGCTGGTGCTGCTCTTCCTCGGCCGTCTGCCAACAAGGATGCCACCATCATGGCCATCATCTCCTTCATGATCATCATCCTCAGACTCTTCACGTTCAGAGAAGAAGAAGCGACGATGACAATGGACCAGCGTTGTTGCAGCAGCAGAGTTTTGATTGCAAACATCGTTGTTCACACTACTGCCATTCTGTGTTTGACGGCAGCTTTCTCCATCACTACTACTACTTGTGCTCCCCCTCCTTGCCGCATTCTCGGGTGGTGTGCGAGACGAAGAAGCTAAGAAGAGCATTGGATTGCCATGATCATCCCTCTCATCTCCCTCACCGTCAATTAGCTTTCCATGATCATGATCATCTCCCTGTACCTAGCCACCAAGCAGCATTCATACAAGTCGTCAAAAAAGATCTTTCTTCCTCTCCTTCTCCTTCTCCTTCTGCTTCTTCTACTCCTTCTTCATTTTGCAAAGATGATCACGTACTGCAGCCTTTCTTCGAGAGGAGGAGGAGCAGCTTCACAACCATTTCAGTCACGAACATAATAGAGTCTGTGATTCTCTTACAGAGAAACAGATCCACAACACCTCCGACACACACAGCACCTGATTCTCGCATTTACGTAGAACAGAGCTACAACACCTCCGACGCAGAGAGCTGATTCTTTAGGGTCTCATTCCATCATGCTACTATGAGCACAGTTACACATATTGTGCTCTGATGTGATCACAGCAGCCTAATGGAGAGCCACTGACAGAGGGCTTTGTTTCATGGACATGCGCTTTTCATTAGAGAGTTGCAATTGTAGTGAAAATATGTAATTAATCATGTTACAAACTCTGGGAACATATGTTCTTTTCAAAATAAAATAAAATATAATTGTATAATGAGTCACAATTTTGACTCAGAACTCTCACAAGTTTTCTGCGATTGGTCAATGCTTGCCGGGACCTGTAGAGTTATGAGATGACTGTGAGCACAGCTACTTGAAAAAACATAATGGGAAGCTACTGTGGTCACAAAATATATGATCACAGCAGCCTAATGGAAAGATGTTCTTACTACATAGAACAGATTCACAACACCTGCGACATTTTCATCGTTCATTCTAGAGACAATAGTGCATGGCAGTGTACTCACTCGCACCAGGCTCTCCTCAAAACAAGAAGGTTGTTGCAGCTCCATGTTGATGGCTCCTGTCCAGTTGTGGAATCCTACAGAGCTTGTTTCTGCTGCTGCGGCGGCGGCGGCGGCGAGAAACTGCACTCAAACTCCGCTATGCCTCGGTAGCAAATTCAGAGATGCTGATGATGAGAGAGAGAGTGGGAGTGCTTTCTTTCACAAATTCCATGGACAAAACTTTTTCCACTGCAAAAGAGAATCAAGAATTTTCGCGAATGCTGCTTCTCCTTCCTCCTCTTCTGCTGCAACGACAAACTCTCCAAACTCAGAAACCTATACAGTTCCAGAAGCTTTCGAGCTCCATCTTTCGAGCCTAAGACGGTGTAGCAGTTGAGCATCATCATTACGTCTCTGTCTCTCTGTCTCCATCTTTGTATCTGTCTCTCTCTTGTATCTCTGTTTCTGTCTGTCTGTCTGTCTTGCATCTAATCGTCGTCGTCGTGCAACAACATCAAGTCTCCACTTTTTGTCACATGCCTGCAATTCTGATGCAACAACAAATGAGGAGAAAAATCATTCATGAACATCTTTGTCTTCATGAACAAGCCCGTGTGAACATCGTCGTGGTGGTGGTGATGGTGCAACAACAAACATCAGATCTCCACTTTTGTCAAATGCCTGCAATTCTGCTGCAACAAGAAAATAGCCAAAAAAAGGAGAAAGAAAAAAAGAAAAAGGTGATGAATCACAAAGATTTGAATTCCATGATGACACAGACAACAGCGCAAATTTGGAAAAAATCCTTCACAAGATTGGCATTTATAGAGAGAGCGTAATTTCAGGAGAGTGCGAGTAGATGATCAAAGCTCCCTGAGCTGGAAATCGATCCAACTCTGGAGAGCCAAAAAAGGGCCGAGAATCAATAATGAACTTGCACATGGACAGTTCTTCGCCGACCATGTTTTCAGGATCAAATCTGACACGCAGCGCAGCAGCAGCAGCAGCAGACCTGTCTGCCCTCCCAGACTCTTCGGCCGAATTTCCTCCAAAACTAAATGAAATCCTCAGCTGAGATGAGCTGATTTCAAGCAAGAGAGATATAAATTGCAACAAAACAAGGGGGTGTGTGACACTGTGGCCTTGCCATTTACATTAAAAAGTATCTGAAGGCAAAAGAAGAATTATGGGATCTCAAATATTTCACCATGCAAAAATATAATCTTCCAAAAAATCCTCTAAAAGGAACCAAAATCCTTCAAGATATCATAACTCTATAACTAATCTCAAGTTTCAACACAATCCAAAATATCACCTTTCAAAAATCCTCATATAAAAATAGACCTATTATTACCTAGGGGCCAAAATCCATTAAGCTACTATACTCTATAATGAGCCTAAACACAATATCCTTGCCTTGCTGGTAGGTAATGCCAACAAACGCCCCAACAATCCATATACCCAAATATATAAATGACCTCTTCTTAGACACTTGAGGAGGTAGATACATAGGTAAGTAGGTAGGGGAGGGGAAGGTTATAGGTAGGTAAGGACAAGAAAGTGGTTACCTATGGTAGTACCTTTTCAAGTTTGGAAGTAATTGAATTACTTTTGAAAATGTTGAATTTAAAAAAAAATCTCTAGTTGAAATAATGTTTTTATTTTCATATTTCCCATGTTGCCAAGTTGGCTACCTAGTGGAGCCAAGGGCTGGCAATTTGGCTACATGAAGTTAAAGAGTTGTCAAATTGTTTGGTTACATGCAAAATAATGAGAATTTTTTAAAGCAATCACCCTTTTTTTCTTAGTTATGTGTTAACGAGGTTACCTTCATTTTAGTAGCTATATGTGTGAAAAAGAATAGTTAACATCATTTTTCTTAAACATATAGACAACTTTATTCTTTTTTATCTCAAAAAAACCATGTGAGGGAATTGAACACTAACCAATCTAGTCCTACCCATTCCAACACATGGTGAACCTACACATACAAACAACATTAGTGAAGAACACAAACAACAAGGTTAATACTAAATAATTTTCGTAACCTTCAAAATAAAGATTCAAACCTTGTTGCAAGGATGTCAAGACCAAATCTTCAACATTGAAGTTTGAAATATCTAATGTATAACTTAATAGTGTTAAAGGCAAAGTGACCAAGATCATAGAAACAAAAGCCGCCATAAACTAAGGAGCAAGCCCAATAAGATTTCAAAATTGAAATGAAAACTTCAAAAATTTGCAACAAATGACAAACAAAAGAAACACAAGCAAAAATGGCAACATACCCATTACCCATTGACCCAATTGCAAAATTAAATGTCGTTTCCCAATATCAAAACAAATTAAACATCAATTGCATATCAACTATGGGTAACCTTCCATTCATTAATAGTTTGATAATAAGGAAAACTTTAAAAAATATAGAACCTTTGAACAAACACCTAAATGATAACATCCAAATGTGTTGTCAACAGATTCCTAAGTTTGTTTTTCATAAAACTCAATGTACTAAAACATTGTTCATCTTTCATAACATCAAGAACTTGCACAATTGCAATTTTAGCTAACTTGATGTATTTTGACCTTTACATAACAATTTGGGATATAGTCAATTGCCTCCACAAGCATGTGAAGGAGTTTAAGGGACAAGGTTCAACCATTGCACCCTTGGAGTTATTCTTCATTGTCAAAACAAATAAAGACCATTGCATATCCAAAATAGTAGGGTCCAAAAAGTAATGAAATCTAGACCTCCTTAAGACCACATTTTTTTGGCACACAATAAGCATCTTTTGATCACATTCAAGTGTAGCTAAAAAGAAGTTTCAAGTTCAAGGCCCAACTAATATTGGGGATAGACCACCCCAAGTGCATCCATCAATTCATGAAAGAGGAAACAATTGCCAAGTTCAAAAATAAGATTTTTAGTTGTAGATACACATTGCAATTTCACCTTTGCCATTACCTTGGCATGAATAACTCAAGTAACAAAAGAAACTTTAGAAGTGGCATAGTCTTTATACCTTGCCCAAATGTGTTGGCCCCCCAATTCAAAAACCAAGTTGTCAATCTTAGTAGTCAAATTTGTGATCCACCTCATGGAGATTGTATCACCAACACATTCCACTAACCATTGAAATGCTTGAAGGCATTTCCTTAGAACCCATATGATTGGTCATAATACATTTTAAATAAATCTATTTGGGTGCAAATCCTTTAAGGTGTACCACACAAGACAAAAAGGGCCTAGTCCTTATTGCAATTTTTTTTTACAATATATTTTGATCCCCATAAAAAATAATGAATCAAAAGTTATCAAAAATTTTAGAAGGATTATATTTTAGACTATTACAATTCTAGATTCCATCATAATCATCCATAAATATGTTTTTACATGGTAAAAAGAAAAAAGGTAAAAAAGATTAAAAAAAGGGTGATGTTGTGACAAGATTTTGGTACACCTTAAAGAATTTGCACTCATCTTACAAAGGGAAATTATAGCAATGAAATCACACACAAAAACATTATGAAGTTGGGCAAATTTGATGGAAGAATGCACAACAATCAACATAGGTAATAAGCAGGTTAAACCAAACATCATTTGGACATCATAGAACTTACCCAAATTACTTACTGCCACGGCCATAGTTGTTGCATCAATCGCCATTTTCATCAACAAAGGTTGGTATTCTTCAAACACACATTTCAGTGGATTCAACATATTGATCCATTGGGTTTTTATGTTTCAAACTATCTTATTGACTTTTGTTTCCATGATTTCGGCTAGTTTAATACATTCAGAACTTTGGAGATTTGCAAAAAAACATGTAAATGGATTACAACAATTCCTCTAAATGTGCCACTATACGTAAATTAGGAAGAATATGGATTGCCAAATTACTCATGTGTGCCATACAATGGAAAGGAACATGCAAGTCTCAATTTGAACTATAACCCCACCTTAAACACTTTGAAAGGTGTTCACACCATCTACAACAAAATATAGTAACCTAAAAGGCACCTCAAATTTTGTTAAACCTTCAACATTTGAGTAGAAAGTTCATAATCACCTTTGTCGAGTTCTAGGCATTAAAATTTTTTTAATGCGTTACAAAAGGTGGAATAGGGATTTTGCACCAATCTTCAACACAATAGCCATGGATAGAAATCCAACTCTAATTATCTAATGTAGTCAACCCATCATAAATCAACGCCATAAACTGAACTACCTGAATAGCAAATTTGCTAGTGGCCAGAACCTGGTTGTGAACATGTTCAACAATCTTTCACCTAATTGTGTCATTCTAATGTTTCTTTGGATTGTTCTCGAATTTCAAAAAACTGAACAAGGGTTTGAAATCTTCATAGTTAGTCATTGGTTTTCCTTTGCTAAGTAGCATAAAAATAGATGCAAATTGTATCACCTTTCTTTTGTTGTTTCATTCACTTCAACCTTGAACCCATTCCAAAATAAAAGGCTAATTCATTGAAATGTATGTGGTTTCATTCATGGCATGAGAACATTTCAGGTCACAACCTTCATTCCTTGTTCATTTTTTCTTTTCTCCACATGTTTTTCCAACGAATCCCACTTGGGGACCAAAAACATTTCCTTATGTTTTTTTGGTCCAAACTTTACATCCAACTGCTAGCAAGTTCCCACCAACATGAAAAAATACTTCAGCCCAAGGCATCATCAAAGACTAGACATTTAAAAATTTTCTAACAATGTTTATTTTCTTAGATTTCTGTTTGGTAATGGGAGGTGTGGCAATTGGATCTAAAAGGATAGATTCAAGCATGCCTACACTAAGGTTAAAGGTAGCAAACAAACCTTCAATTTCCACATCTATCTCAATAATAATAGGTGTATGTTCAAGGATTTTTATAAGATAATCTTTGAGCTCCCCTTGTTTACTAGATGTTACTTCATGAATCCCACGGACAATTTCAAGTTTGAAATTGGGTAAACCTCTTTTAGAAAAACGTCTAAACTTGAAATTTATAGGTGGGCAAATTTTGAGTGCCATCTTGGTCCTTACAATGACACATTTTAAACTTTAGACAATGCAGTGTGCATAATGCACATTACTAGACAACAATAAACCAAAAACCTTCTAAAATCCAAAAACTTAAAAGTAAAGACATAAATGAAAATGTAGAAGGTTTATAGGTACTAGGGTTTTGAAAAAATTAATTGCCTTGTGGGTAGCCCAATTGCTTACTATATCCAAATTCCCAATTTAGTTGCCCTTTCAGCCTCCCCACCTCTTCAATCCAAGCTTTGATGAATGTCAAAATTGGGCAACCGTAGTCACAACTTACCATTAATCGATGAACACTACCTTTTGAATCTAACTTTGATGAATGTCGGAATTAGGCAACCATAATCATGATTCACCATTGACCAATGAGCATTACCTCTTGAAACAATGTAGGTATTAGGGTACGTTACAACTTACAATTTACAGTTTTGGAGTTTAAAGTTTGGATTTTGAAAGGTAGCAAGATAGAAAGTAAAGCCTTGAAACACCATCTTTGAGTAGCAAGTTTTGACACATTTTACAATCGCACATTGTAAGTTGTAACAAAAGTTTAAAGGTTACTTTAGAATTCATTGAATTGCACAAGATCAGCCCAAATTTCATTATACAATATATATATTCAACACTAAACATTGAAGTTTATTGCAACATAAAGGTAAAAATTCAAAGGTGAGAAAGGTGAACGACTTCAACAAACTTAAAAATGATGGAGAACAACTTGTTGCCAAAACAAGTAATCTAAATAAGGGGTTACATTCAAAATGAACAAGTAGATGGTCATCATTTATTGATTTTGTGATTAAGATTTGGACGAATGGAAAAATAACATATACGTAAATTGTAGATCATGACACATACATTGCAAATGGCTTGCCTTATGCAACATGTGGTTGCCTTGAATCCTTACAATGGAAAAATTTAAAAGCTTTTCAGTGGCATTACAATGAAAATTACATTAAACAAAACTTTAGTTTAAGGTTTTTTTTCATGAACCTTTTTTCTGAGTTAAAGAAAAGCAACTTTTTGCCCTAGAAAAAAAGTTAATTTGAAAGGCCCAATTTTTTTTAATTATAAAGGAGGAAAAAAACCAAAGATTGGTGGAAACTTGGAGTCTCTTATTTTGGGCCAATACACTTGTAGAGTAAGTATTCAATAATTGACAATTTTTTTAATCCTAAAATTTGGTGAAACATTTATTTATGAAACAAGGTAATTTTTATTTTTTTGTCTTGTCATGTTGAAACCATGGCGCTTCATGCCACTCTCTTGGTATTTTCATAAAACTTTTGATGAGTAGGGGTGCATTGATTTAATTTGAAATTATTTGGAGCTAAGTTGTGGAAGTTATTAATTATTGAACCATTTTTTCAATGAAAATTAAATAATAATGTTTTAAATAATTTAATCGGAACTCCCTTTCAAAAGACAAAAAGAATATTCCATTAAAAAACCCATTCTTCATAGTTTTAAAAATCTAGCCAAGGTTTTACATCTCCCCAAAAGATGCAATATAAAATGTTGAAAAAAATCTCATTATGTTAGAAACTCAAAAATCCAAAAATTTGTCAAAGATGTTGCTTATTTTAATTTCCAAAATTTCATTAAAATTTTTTTATTACTGAAATGGATTTTGAAAAATAAAATATTTTTTTGGCACCCAATTGCCAAACCTAAAGAGGTATTACAATAGTAAGTAAAGGCATTTCTAATAGTAGTCCACCAAATTTCCACACCACTATTATTTTAATGTGTTAAATTTTAACATCCATGACATATCCAAAAAGGCCCATGATGCATGTGACAAGAGTAGAAACCACCAAAACCTTCATGCCAAAAATAACCAACAACATATCTGTTTGCCCTTTTGCACTTTTTAGTTAAATTTGCACTTGTCTTGAAACCTCCTCTTTTCCATTTAGACAACTTCATGCACTTGCATTCAAAATTCATTTGGACAACTCCATGCACTTGCATTGAGATTTCTACATCAAATTGCAAACCCACCAAACCTTGCCCCAAATGGTTGCAATATTGAAAGCTAAACTTGATCTAAGTATTGAAGCAAGCCTTGGATCAAATGACAAAAATGATTCCATGGTGGATGTATTCTTGACCTATTGTAAGAGAATATAGATTTGGTTGAACCAAGGAGACAACATGGGGGGATCTAAGCCTAGACAAGTTGTTAGTTTTTCTAGAGATAAAGCTAAGGTGCATGATAGAATATGGAAAGATTATTTCAATGCCATACATGTTTATGGTGACAAATTGTTTTGATCACATTATAATATTAAGAGGAGTTTATTTTTTAGAATAATTCCAATGACGAGTAATTGGAATTGGTATATGGGGGAGTTTTGAAATCCTTCATATGGTCATCCATGGACCATTCCAAAGACAATTTTTAAAATAACTACCTAAGTTTCAAGCCTAACTACTTTTTTAAAAAAAAAATTCTTCCTTTTCTTGTGAACTATCTTAATAAATATTTCCCACCTTTTTTTAATAAATACCTCCATTTTATGATTACCTCACTATTTTCATGTATCCACTAACATGGATATGAAAAAAATAAATTAGCTTGTGCCTTTTCATGTCCATGAAATGTATATGAATTCAAATTAAATTTTACATTGACATAAATAATGATGAATTATTAAAAACCATATGAAAACATAAGGGAAAAAAAAAAAATTGATCATCATTGGTACGCAACAATGTGGAGCTCAAATGGATAAGGTTGTTCCTCATGATACATATTTTGTCCAAAATGATGTTGTTGGGGTTCCTTGTTTTTCAAGCATTTAGAAATGCATAGTTGTTTTTGGATATTGACATGTGATATTGTTGCATATGTTATTGATGAATATTGTATGCTTCGATAAATCACTAGAATTCAAAGCACCATGAAACAATTTATGGCCATTATTACAACCAATTTTTTTAATCATTTATGTACATGAAACAACCTACTCATGATGACATTGACAAACAAGTGAATAGCAATATAAACATAAGGTTTCTTAACATGTTTGGGATCACAAACATACTACCATTCACTTAAACATAGTAATATACATAATTATTGTGATTGCTTGCATTTCCAATTTTGACAACATTGGCATTCATATACATTAATGACAATAGAATTTAAAAATTTAACCTAAACTTTAATTTTAAGAACTTCAACTTTTTGCATTCTGCAACCTTGATATTTACCTTTTGATGAACATTGAAGTAATAACTTTGATGAGGGCAACCATACCTTGTTATGCAACTTTGCAAATTGTTAGTTTTCTTCAACATGCACACTTAGCAACCTCATCCTTACAACAACACTAGTGACCACACTTGTTAACAAAATTTTAATTATTGCACAAATATTGACTACCATTATGAAGTTCAAAGCAAGGACAACATGGTTTTCTAAAAACATTACTTTCTTTAATTTGCTTGGGCCATGTTTACTATGGCACAAACTTGCATTTGAAGTGCCTCATGCCTTCCCTCTTTTGCTCTAGCTTCCTTCTTTCACATCTTTGTTGTTAGCTCCACTACTTGTATGCACACCTTTTGCAACTCTAATTGTAACAATGTTGATGATATCCACATGTTTAGTTATCAAAGGTTGATGCACTAGGATGACCTTCACCTCCATTTGACTAATTTGACCACTAAGGAACCTTTCTAAACATGAACCAACAATGGAAGAAAGTGAGGGCTTGGTTATCTCATTGTTTCACTATATACATATCCAATGTTTTATATAATGTGTCCTCATGCAATGTCCTTGACTTATTCAATACAACTACAAATGTGTAAACTCCAACAAACTTTGACACATTGTGCTCACTTTGGCATCATTTGGTTTCCAAGTTTCATGTTATCTTGACACCATCACTCATGGGCTTGTAGCAAGGGCTTGTTTGTTACATAGTGAAGAATCACATGATATCAAAATGTGTTTGATTTATAGCTATTGCCAACATGAGCATCTTGCCAAATGTAAAGAAATGATTTCACAAGTTGTTTCTTCTTATCTATAACAAAAGATTTCTTTTCACCTTGCTTGTTCATTGTGGGTGTGACAAACTTGAACTTGGAAATGAACATGATCATCATTGATAACATGCAATGGAATGGTTTTCTAGACATGCCAAAAGGCACACTAGAATCTTTTCTAGTGTGGGAAGGAAGATTATTCCAAAGGACAAAGCTTAAAACCTTCTAATGTGGGTAGGAAGATTATTCCCAAGGGCCAAAGCTTTGACCATTAAGGGCAAATCCGAAACAAAACTTCCATAGCTTCACCATATTGGCATTAGTGGAACCTATACCAATCCCCAACTGAAACTACGTTTTTGCCCATATCAAAGCTAGTAATTTTTTAATGTACCCAAGATGCAAGTATTTGTAAGCAACTCCACTAGTACTCAATATGTGACCCTGCATATTAAAATTAGATGAATGAACATCATAACATGTAGGTTTGGCTCAATTGAGTGATGTAACCCTCCAAGATTTTATTAATAAACACATGGTAGATTTGGAAAATATACGAAGAAATAAAAGAAAGGAAAAGGGAGAATTTACAAGACATCTAGGTAGCTCAAACTAGATGTCAAAATCTCTCCATGTCAAAAACTAACCGGCTGTAATAGGTCGGTTGTTGTGATGGGAGGTGTGTCTTGAAGGGGTGGAAGTTGGGAGGTAACTAGACCTACGGCTACGGCCCAACTTAATATGGAGGATGCTTGCATTCATTGAAAAGTGATTGAAATTTTTTAACAGAGAAAAGTAACCAAGACAAAAAGATAAAGGCCTTATGGCCCTTTCAAGCTCCAAATGGCACTGGCATAATCATGTAAAAATGGATCGGCTTGTTTATGTAGACATCCAAATACTTCAATTGCTAAAGGGAGGAATTGATCAATGGGGTGTTGGTCATGTTGTTCTTTTTTTTGGCTTGAGTTGCGTCGAAGGCAACAAACCTTTGAGTTTCACAAGTTTGAGGAAGTAAATTCGCTCACACTGGGTCAATAATGATAATGTCAACTAGGGTGTGAATGTCATCTTTGGTGAACATAATGTTAATTCATCGACAAAAGGAATTGAATGTGGTTGAAGGAAGCAAATGTAATTATTCTTGTCCCACGTGGAAACCAACATCTCACGCAATGGTTATAAAGGTGTTGCAAACTACATCATGGGTTCTTGTGCACTCATTGCCATGAGGCATTGTAAGAGGTGGATGCCCATAGGGTTGATGGGATGTATGCACACACATTGAGGGATAACCATAATTGAAGGATGGGGTAGCCCAAGTCACATTTGAAATGTCGTGGAAAAAATTAGCGAAAATAATCAACAGGCTGGGAAAGTTGGTCAAGTTGTAAACCGAGCACTTACCCTTGGGTCAAATCATGATAAAATTCAAGCACAATGGGTTTCAAATATCTCGTTAGAGAGCATGTTGGAAAAAACATGATGGTATAAATGCTCTAATATGGAATCTTGAAATCGAACCATTTGTTGCCCAATGAATTATTCAAATGGAAGAAAACATGCACAAGCCAAGGGCAATAGAAGATCACATGCCACCATGAAGTGTTGTGGGAAAAGGAAGGTGTTATTGTTGACTCATGTTAAGGTTTTAAAAAGGAAACGACGTTGATCAACCATAAACCTAACAAGTATGATTGAAACTACAAGGGCCCAATTCCTTAAATAGGCTACCAGGGCGATGGTGGGTGTCGAATGGGCCCAATGCCACCAAAAGCTATTTGGAGAAAGGCTTGTTCACATGCTAAAGGTCCTTTAGGGCTATCAAGAGATCTTGGACCCAAAAAGCACCCAAACATTTGAAAGAAGGAAGAATAAAAAGAAATAAAGGACTCTATGAAGGTGGAGGAAGGAAGCGTGTACTTTAAAAAATATGATGGACATTGCATGAAACAATGAATGAAAATTCCAAAGGCTACTTGAACATTTGTCATTTTGGGAAAAGGTCCACATGTCAAACATTTTTTAACATGGCATCTTTGGTGAAGGATGATGTGAATGATGCAGTGCCCTTGATGGAACCCCCAAGACTCTAATTCCTTCCGATGGGGTGGTAAACTAAGATGGGGTGTTGAAGTTAGGTGGCAGGTTAGAAGGTGATTATTAAGGGGTAGGATAATTACATGGTTTTGGATGAACAAGGCATTTAGGATAGGGACTGATCATGAAACATTATAGGTTTGAATTTTGAATTCTTTTTGGTTTTGAATCATGATGATGTGACTTGGGACTACTCAAAGATGGAAGTTATGGGGAAAAGGATTTCATTTTTAAACACACAATTTTTGGGAAAGTAAGAATAGTTATAGGTATTTTGTAGTAAAATACCACAAATTCTATTTTGATATTCTATAGATTTTATTTTGTTAATTCAATTTCATTTTCAACAAAACATGGAACTTCATTGTAATTTTGATTGAATTTTTAGTAAAATAAAAAAGTATAAACTTTTGCAATGATTTCCCACTATTACAAAAGTGGGGTGCAGTTCACTAGCTTAAATCACTATGGGAGCTTAAAAGTGAAATAAGTTCATTGCATTTTACTAATTTCACCTTGGTGAAAGTTATTTCATTATAATATCACTATGTAAACATCATGTTTCATTACCAATTAACATAATTCACTATTATAATTTATTATAGTAAATAGTTTATTTCTATGTTTTTAAAAATATTTTATATATGCTACTTTATGATATACCCTATATTATTTTAAACTACTTTAGTTATTTTAATTTATTATAAATTTTTAAGTTATTATAAATTAAATTATTCAACTAACCTTAGGCTATACCTTAAGGTATTTTGTTTTAAGTTAGTATATGTTATTTCAAGTTATATTTTAAGTTATTCAAGGTCATCTTACTTTATGTTATTATAATTTTTTAATTTTAAGTATAATAACTTAAGATAATCTTAAATAAAATATAATGACCTAAGGTAAAATAACTTAAAATAGAAATTAATAACCTATGAAAAATAATTTAAAATACCCTACAATATAATAACTACCAATAATTTATGATATTATAACATATTATCCAACAATAATTTATAATACAAATAATCACCAATAGAATAGCCATCAATAGGCATCAATAGCCACCAATAAAATAACCACTAATGGCTTACAATATAATAACCACCAATAGCCATTATAACCCTAATAAAAAAATAACTAATAGCCATATATTATAATTGTTTAGGATTGCCAAAACTAATCTAGGGTGAAAAAATCTATAATAGACAAAAATAATTGAAAATAACCATAAATAGTCATAAATAATTTAAATTAATGAAAAATAGCCATATAATAATTGAAAATAACTTAGCATAAGTAGTATTATTATATTAGCAAAAATCTTATCCATTTATTTTTTTAAAAAAAATTCAAAAGAATGGTCATTAAAATGTTATTGAATAATGATATTCAACTTTTCTTTTGTTCAAATGATTTTACACTTTCAAAAGGAAAGAAATGTAATTATGTACATTATTAAAAAATTTCAAAAAATAAACTTGAATCATTTCATTTGAACAAAATCTCAATAGATATGAATTTTCAAAGTTATGTTTTCGTAATGTTTAAAATGAAATATTTGATAAATAGAATGTAATGTAACATATCATCACAACAAGTGGGGTGACATGATGGTACGAATGTTTGTTTTTCTATTTTAAAAGTCAAGGGATCAAACCTCATGGGTGGTGTTATGTGTGGTCAACAATGGTAAGTTAACTGAATATTTTTCTATTTAGTTTTTTATAATAGGTGCCTAGGTTGATTACGTGGCCTACCTACATAGGTTAAATTTTTTAGCCTAACCTAAGTAGTGACACATGTCAATAAATCATAAGCTGAAAATCATGAAATTATCAATAATATTATATATTAAATAATTTAATTTTAATTGATTTTCATGATAGCTAGTTAATTAACTAACAAGTGAATGGCTTGGTAAATTTGTATTTCATTTGAAAGTAACCTTGTTTCACTAGGTATCAATGAAATAACTCATTGTCTATAGCAATTCGTCCCTATTCACTAGGGGGTTAACCAATTTCACAGGGTAAAAATGTCCAAATTCACTCAAAATCTAATGAAACCCATAATGAACTAGGATGCATTTTGGTGTAGTGTCCATATCCATATTGTTGTTTGAATTTTTTGAAATATCAAAATATAATGAAATGAATTGTAATCTTATTTCTAGATTTTTCTACATTGTAATTTAAAATACAAATTATGGTTATATGAAATAACCATGAATTTGGTGTTTAAATGAATTGTAAAATTGTGAATGTGTGCATATTGTAGTGCAAATATATTGTTACAATAGTGTGGAATAATTTTATAAGAATTAAATTCATTTCTACCATTTGGTGATATTATCAAACCCATAAGTGTGCTTGATCAAAGCATAGATGCAAGTATGTTTTACACAAAACCTGAATGGCTGAATGATGTAAAAGAATTTTTTTTAAACAAAACAAATTGAGGGCACATTATTACTACAACAAAAATAAAGATCGGTCAAGAAAGCAAAACCCTTCACACTGAAGAATGGTGAATTGTATAGAATGGGCCAAAACAACAAATTGCAACGATGTTTGACAACTACAAAAACATAAATGGTGATGAAAAAACTACATGAAGGACCATCAAAAGGGCATTTTGCAATTAAAATAACATAGAGGAAGATATTGGATGTTAGATTTTGGTGGCCAATTGTGTATAAATATGTGCATGATTATTGCAGATCTTGTGAACCATGTCAAAGAACAAGAGGATTGGCAACTCAAAGTCTTGCAAAGCTGGTCACAAGTTTTCCAAAAAAACCATTTATGAAATGGGGACTTGATTTTGTGGGGCCAATTAAACTAACTGGAAGATATACAAGAAAAAAAAATATTCTTATTGCCATAGGTTATGCTACCAAATAGGTGGAAGCAAGAGTATTGAAAACTAATACTACAATAATAATAACAAATTTTTTGTATGAATGTATATTAATTAGGTTTAGATGTTCTTTGATTATAGCCACAGATTAGGGAGTTTATTTCATTAATGATGCCATCAAGTATTTGACAAATCATTTTCTATTGAAACATGTGAGTTCTACAACCTATTATCATCAAGGGAATGGGTAGGTTGAGTTTATTAACAAGGTACTTGGGACATTGTTGACCAAGTTAATTAGTGAAAATAGGATAGATTGGGATGATCATCTGTCCATCGTGTTATTTTCATCTAGAATCGCATACAAAATAACAATAGGGTATACACCATATCAATTAATGTAAGGATTACATCCATTGATGCCCATAGAGTACATAGTGCTAGTTGTTGATGGAAATGAAATAGACAATACTTCAATAAGAGTTTTAACTAGTAGAGTTATAGAGTTGGAGAAATTATAGGAGGCTAGAATGTAGGCTATAGAACTATAGGTATTTAGTAGTGGAATAGAACATTATGGAGTCAAGAGAATAATCCAACAAAATAATTTAGTTTTGGCCAGTATATCTGGAACAGGGTACATGTGGATTTCATGTGGAGGACTCTAATACGGAGGTGGAAGACGAAGACTGTGAAATACAAAAACCACAAATACGGAATAATGAAGATGAAGAACAGATGAAAGATCTTGCAATCAACACAATATTGATTTTGGAATTATAAATGACTAACAAATTCGTGAGTAATAATTATAGGAATGAGGGATTTGGGATGCAAAGATCTAAGGATGATCTATTAGGGGTATTGATTAAATCAACAAAGGTATTCACCCAATCATTAAAGGTATTCACACTATCATCAAATTTGTTAGCACGATTAGTAGAAAAATTGGTACAATCAATAGATGTATTGCCACAATCAGTAGATGAGTTGACACAGTCAACAGAAAAATGGGCAGAGTCAGCAGAAGGCATACAAGGCAAATGAGGTGAAATTAGTACTGTTAATGTAAGGAGATTAAGGATGTAGACTAATCAAAAGATGAAATCTAAGGTGTTCATTCATAATGATGATGTAAAATGCTTCCATGTGGTTGTACAAAGGACACAAAAAATGGTAGTGATGGGCTGTAATAATTTTGAAGATTAGGTGCTAATTAAAAAATGAAAAATAGGTTAAAAAATGAATGCGATGAGTGAAAAGCTCAAGGATAAATAAACATGGGGTAATTGTCAAAAGTTGTTTTCGTTTATTGCTAGAAGTTGTGAGCATTTTTGAAGTTCTAAAGATCACAGAAGCATGAATGTAGAGAATGCAATTGAAAAATAATAGAAAATAGCAAAGGAAAAGGAATCATAGATGAGTGAACACAAACAAAGATAGGAGGAGGAAGCAGAATTGTTGAAAAAAAAAGAAGTAGAGGAGTTGTGAAGAGCAGAACATGAAGGAATGTTGAATATTCAACTGTTGGCTATAAGGTCACCACCACATTTTTCATCATCTTCAGAATGTGCAAAAGGAAAAGTATACAATGAAAAAATATAATTTGCGTAGATGATAATTCATGATATGGATCGAACTGGAACATTTAAAGTTGAGTTTTTGCACAAAAGTAAAAGATGTTAGTGTGCAAGTGTGCAAACAGGATCATGAGCTACATTAATGGATCCGATGTTCATTGAAAAATTGGAGGAAAACGAAGCTGTGGAGCAATAATCTATGGAAGCATAGGCAGCACAAATAGATGAAGGGGAGGACGACGTTGTTGAAGCAACGATATAGCCATCCACAAAAGTGTAGGCGTTGATAAAAACACAACTAAAGGTGATGGAGATCGAAATGTGTAAATCAGATGTTGCAACAAAGAGAAGATGCACCATCATGGATAGAGTTACATTTTTGGATAAAGGTATTCGCATTCTAGATCCTAAGCAATTCATGTGGATATAGACAAAACAAAAATATGATAGGCATGTTTAGAGGATGGAAATTGGAAGGATATCAATGAAGAAGAAGATTAAGCTTCTAAAGCAAGGCTTGTTCCTTTGTTTCTAATGAGTTGGGAAGCACTAATGCCCGATGTCATACTGGAATTTCTAAACACATTCATTATCAAGGGCACATATATCTACTTTGGGCATAAGGATAAGGTGTATGTCATTAACAAAAAACTGATTATAGATTTTTTAGAGTATGCACAAAAGGGTATGTAGAAGATGCGAAAGGGTAGGTCAGTAAGTCACTAGCATTATAAGCATTATAACATTGTAGAATTGCACCTACAAACTATGTAGCAAATCAATGGAATGCAAAGAGTTCGAGTTTGCCATATTTTGTCAAATATCCTACAATCATATCTATGATTTATTAGAGAGAAAAGGTGAAATATTTTAACAACAAGAATGCCATTACATTGATGAAAGCAGAAAAGGGGCAAAAGGTAAATTAAGCACAAATTATATACAATAGTTTATGTAGTGAGTTAAATTAGTGGTATAAATATGTAAAGGAGAATAGAGATAAGGATACTTGCTAGTCTACCTTGATACTAACAAAAATCTTTTAGGATCTGTTTATTCACCATAAAGAGAATCCACATAAACCACCAGCCAAGGTAAAGAAAACTAGGGAGGAGAGGCAAACAACACTAGAAAATAGAAAGAAGGTTGTAGCAAGATTTGCAATAAGTGTTTTTAAGAGTAAGACCAAAGTTGAGGAAGGTGGGCCTTAGGCTTAGGAATTAAAAGGGTATAGGAAAGCATAAAAACAAGGGTACAAAAAATGATGAGGGGTAGAGTGGCACCATCTATAGTGCCAACAATGGTATAGGTTGTCAAACAGATTACATATGTACCATAGATGACATTTCCATAGGAAAGACAGCTAAAGGAAGAGAGGTAGAAAGTTGAGAAGGAACATGAAACAAGGTTTCCAAAGGGTGAGGAACATTTGCACTTGGATGGGGACATATATGAAGATTGGATGGAGTCCACTAGAAGTCCAAAGCATTTGCAACATTTACAACATCATTTGTAACACCAACAATAGGAGACACAATAAGGTCTATAGGCTACTGGATTATAAATGAAGAGAGTGGAAACATAGTCTTCTTTTATAACATTCAAACCACCAAAATTACAAATACTAGTTAGTAAACCAAGATCTGTTAAAGGACAACCATTTGAATTTGGGCCAGGGAGCAAATTGGTGCAAGAGATGGGATCATCTCCAAAAGGATCCAAAAATCCTACAACATAGACAAGTACACCAAAGTTTGTGGAAAAGGTAGTGCAAAAGTAATGCAAGTAAATAAGGCAGTTGAATTATTTCAAACCATGGCAATTGTGAATTTGAATATGGGGAATTTGAATTTGAAGGTGAACAATCTAAAGAATAGATTGGTCATAGAGGAAAAGGAAAAGGTGATACCATAGGTGAAATTGGATAAGGAAAAGGACTTCCAAAAGGAGTATAAGCATAACATAGAAATCTAGAAGAAAAATTGGGCAGAGAATCAACAAAAAATTAAAGCATTCACACAAAAATTGCAAGATGAAATTAAGGAATTCAAGGTTAGCACAACATGGATGAAGTCATAGAATGAAAATTTATAAAAGTTGAAGCAAAAGGCTAAAGTTTGGGAAACCACAGAAAGAAAGTGGGCAGAGGCATTATTGTTTTATAAACTACAACAAGAGGCTTTGGATAATCAAGTAAAAGCATTGACTAAGGAAAAGAAGGAGAAGGAGAATGTTTTAATAGATTTTGAATTGGTGAATCTAAAAAATGCATGTCTATTGAATTTTAAAGAGCTTAGAAGAAAAACAATAGCAGCAGAAAAAGAGAAGTTGGTGGAAGAAAAGGAGTATTGAAAGAATTTGTAGCAACTATAAGCACAATTGGAGATTGCATAGGAGTAGAAGAAGAATGTAAACCCAGTTGGTGTCATGAAAATGTTAGAGGATTATGAACAGATGTTAAAGTGAAGGTTTAGAGTGCACTTGATGTTGTGAACTACTATTCCACAACCACCCTTAGTTGCAACTTTGAATTAGTGTAGGAAAAAATGTGTTGCAAAGGCATTATTGCAACCCTAGCCGTTGGAAAGCTCTCAACAAGGGCTAAAACTTTGTTGTAGACCTTTTCTCAATCGGAGGTCTGCACACAAAATTATGGGGCCCCAAAGTCGTGGGAGTCCCAATTTTGGTAATTTCAGGACTCCCACTTGGGAGTCCCGAAACAAAAAGCCATTTGGATGTGGGCCTCATGGAGAGGCACAAAGTATACTATAAGGGGGAAGGTGGTGGCTTCCCCCAAGTCTAAGCCATGGTGAGTCTTGTGAGTCCAAGTTTGCCCATGGCTCGTCCTAGCACCAAAAATGCTTCAATTATGCACTAACCACCTTGTGTTGGTTTTGTATAGGTCCGTGTGAGTAGTTCATGCTTGTCACTCTTCCTAGTCCCATCCTGGAACTTCAACACGCCCCTTTACCCTGCAAAGTGCTACGAGTTAAGGAACGTGCCCCGACTCCTTGCTTTCCGTTGTTTTCAATTTGGACTCACATTTGGAATCCATTAAAGAGCTTGGGGGTGCGTCAGGCATTGCGAAATTTAAAGTATAAAACGTGGCTTGTGAGTCAATATAATGTTTCCCCCACTATAATGGGGCAAACTTCCCTCAAAAACTTTGTCATAGCTAAAAGGTGGGCCACTTTAAGCACACATGTAGGCCATGAACAATGTCGCAACCCTATTTTGAGAGAGTGTGAGGATGAAACTCACACTCCCAAAATGGGGGCTTGGGAGTCCTCCGAGACTCTTGAAACTTTATAATTCAATTGTAGAGGTCAAAACACCTTGCATTGGGGTGTTCATTATATCATTGGAAAGCTATCGAAGTGTCAATGTCGAAAATGGGATTGCATGGGCCATTTGGATATCTGAAGCACATGTTATGGCAAAAAGAAGGGTCGGGAGTCAAACTGGCAGTTTGACTCCCGACCATTAAAAGTCGGGAATTGACTCGACCCTAATGTGTGCAGGTGGAATGTGATAACTGTTGGAAAGCTCTTAAGGAGAGCTACAAGTTTGCTTTAGACCTCATCCTAATCGGAGGTTTGAGCAAAGAGTTATGACCTCACAAAGTCTCTGGAGTCCAAACCGAGATAGTTTCGGGACTCCTCCTTGGGAATCCCAGGACAAAAAGCCATTCAGATGTAGGTGCCATGGAGAGACGCAAAGAATACTATATGGGGGAAGGTGGTGGCTTCCACTAAGTTCGGGCCGTGGTGAGTCTTATGAGTCCAAAGTTGCTCGTGGTTTGTCCTAGCACTAAAGGTGCTTTAGAAAATGAACTAACCAACTGGTTGGTTGGTTCAATGCAGGTTCAAATAAGGAACTAAATCTTGTCATTCTTCCTAGTCCCATCCCAGAGTTTCAACACGCCCCTCTACCTCTTCTAATGCTGAAAGCTTGGAACATGCAGCGAGTTCCTCACAATTCTATTATTTGAGTAACTTAGTCCCATCTTCGATCTACCTAGGAACTTGGGAGCGTGTCATACGACATGAAAGCAAAGTTGAACTAATTGGGGGAATCCACTCATTGAATCTTCCAAGTGAAAATAATTCCAAAGGAGATTAAAAACCATCACATAAGGAACATTTGCCAATAAATGCAACATGTGTTGGATTGCTAGCTTGAAAAGGAATCAAAAGAAAGCTTAAGGTCCTAATCTTGCTCATATTTTTTAAGAAAAACAAGAAGTGACCATTTGATTCAAGGTGTAAAGTAGTGAAAGTTAAGGTGGTGTTGGAAAACATGGGTGCAGAGGAAAATAGTGCCAAAGCATGGGTTGTTTGAAAGTATTCCCTTGCACATCCAAAAGTTAAACTATAAATAAAACATTTATGAATTAGAGGTAAGGTTGTCACAACATTTATGCGTCCATCACAATGCGACGGATGCATTTAGACATAAATGCACCCCTACATCACATCAATATATGGTTAACCTAGGTCAACTTAAGGTCAACCTAGGTCAAAGGGACTAATGAATTGCTTGGGGTAGGCTTATGGGTAACCAAAGCCGGGCCCGTTTTTGCTATCGTAAAACCTACTACAATGGAAAAATTTCAATCACCAAGCTTGCAGTGCTTGAAATTTTTTGATCACCAAGCCTATGGTGACTAAAAACATTTTGTCGCCAATTGTGTGATGATCGAAATTTTTCCTTCACCACACAATTAATAATGAAAATGCCTCAATTGCCATAACCTTGGCAACCAAAGCATTCCATTGCTAATTGTGTGGCAACATAAAAAAAAAATTTATCACCACATATCTATGGGTTGTCCAATTGATAGTGGATTGATTTCCACCATTGATTTGGCAATGGAATTTGGTATGCCTAGTGATAAAATGTAAATCTTGCATGTTAATTTTCACTTTCTCCTTTGAGGTGTGTGGGCAGGTTGTGTTGTTTAATAACAACCATTACCATATACTTTGGGAAAGAAGGGTGAAACCTTTATGGGTGTTTGAATTTTAGATCATCATATTGCATTTGCAATTGTTGCTAAATTTCAATTATAGGCCTAAAGGTGGAGTCTGATCTTATTGTTGAATACATTAATTATATTAATCAAGCTTATTGTTCTTGTGTATAATGTTTTATCAATGGAGGGAAGGCAAAATGTGTGGAGTCCATGGTATTTGATGCTAGAGGACAAGCTAGGGAAGTTGGAATGCAAGTTTTGTAGCAATGTTATTTCATACTCTAATAATATAATGTTATTCCATTTGGGCTATTGATATGATGGCAATGGATGAACTAGAATTGCAATGTGTTCAAAGGCACATCCATGGGTGAAGGCAATATTTGCCTGATGTGGTAAATTTGTCCCTCCACCATTAAACGACATGGAAGTACCAACCCATATCCTAGATGGGTGAATAGAGGATGTGGCTATGGAACGTGGAACATTACATCCTTTAGTGGAAGGAAAATTTGCTTCGAGGTTTCAAGTGGAAGGGGCTCGAAATTTCACCCCTCCTACAAACAACACATAGGGTCCTAATAGAGCCACAAATAATAACACTTGAACCTTTTGACATGTTTCACTGCCCAAGGGATTGAATTCAACCAAAAAACAAGATTTGGACAAGAAGTGGGCAACTTTCTTTTATGAAGCAAACATCCCATTCAATGTTGTGTGACACTTGGCATTCATAGAAGCTGTGGAAGCAACAACCGAATTTCGAACCTACTACAAACCCTCATCATACCATGGATTGTGTGCAAATTTGTCAAAGCAATCTAAGGTGGATGTGTCCAAACAGGTAATTAAGAGGACACAAAATTCAATTCACATATATGGAGTAACCATTTGTTTTAATGGTTGAGACAATGTTGCATGGCATCCATTGTTGAACGTAATGTTTGCTTGTTCAAATGGTGATGCATTCATAGGTTCCATTGACATAATTGGGAAGCGAAAGGATGTCCATTACATATGTAATGCATTGGGTGGATACATCGAAACCATTGGAGTCAACAATATTGTACAAATTTGTATAGACAATGTTTCGAACATGAGAAGCGCAATTGACCCTCTAATCTATCATTTTCTAAGTCTTTATTTTCAAGGTTGTGCTACTCATTGTCTGGACTTGCTATTGGAAGATTGGGGAAAAACAACATGGGCGAAACAAATTGTGAAAAAGGTGAAAGTTGTTGTTTCTTTCATATGACCACACCGTGTGCCACTAGCAATCTTTCATCATTATGAAACCAACTTAATGTTGGTAAACCCCTAAAACATAGTTTGGTTGAAAGGTTATTCAAGTTTAGACTTGCCACAAAACAAACTATTATTCATTTTGATTAAACAACTTTTGTCAACTCATTGCATGGTAGAATTGTCAAAAGTTGTTCACCAAGGTGAAAGTTGTTCAAGCCAACATAAGGAAGGATGAATTTTGGGAGACTTGTGCTAATTTTGTACACATGGTGGAATTGATCTTAATGCCATTGAGGGCATTTGATGGCAAACAACCTTGCATAAGAAGGTGTGCTTTCTCATGAAAACATTGGAATGACATGTTTTATCCTTATGAGATCCTCCTTTTGAATTGCCATCAAACCTTGCAAATGTGATTGAAGATCAATTTTACCAAAGGTGAAAGATGTTGACAACCAACCTACATTATACAAGGGCATTTCTCAATCCATACTTGTTGGGTGAAGCTTGCCTACATGATGATGTAGATGCAAAGGAAGCCTTATATAGAGTTTTGTAGAAAACAACATGTACCTCAATCGCCTATGCCCTAACTTTAAGAGATTTTGCAAATTTTGTGAAAAGTTGAGGTCCATTTTCTAACACCCATCTACTGAAGGACATAAACTTGCTCCCACATGAACGGTGGGATTTTATTGGAGCTGTGGACACATTCTTACACCCATTGCCTGTTGTATTTTAGCATAAGTGTTTCGCATCATTGTGCACACAAAATTAGAATTCATATTCATTTGTTCGTACCAAAGTGCGAAATCAATTAACATCAAGTCAGGTGGAGGACTTAATGTACATCTACATTAATAATAAGTTTTTGCAAGAACGACTTAATGCCAACCCCACAGCATGGTATGAAAATTCAATGTTCAATGTTGATGAAAATGCAAATGAAAACGATTCATTGGACAAGGACCCCACAACATCAAATGAGTTGGATGAGGATGAAATCGAACATGACCCCTTTGAATTCCCTCATGATGATGAGATTCCATTTTCAAGATTGTTATTTAATTTGACAATTTGGCAAGCTCAAGGGTCTGACAATGGTGATGCAAATCCGAACATGCCATTATTAAATGACGATGTTCAAGTGTCTAATGCACCCCCCTAGTTGTACATGCTCTAGCGGCCCCAAGTCAAAACACGTCCATGAAATCAATGAATTCCATTAAAGTGGACCCCCTAATTAATGTAAACACACCATTAACTTAAATCATCATTTCAAAACCAAATGCACAACAAACACTAAATAACACTTCAAACATATAAATGGACCCCCTCATTAATCCTCCCAATATTGTAGTTGATGACATTGGGGATATTACATTAGAACTAGGTGTGGGTTTGCATACGAGCACTAACACAAGTGCACCCCAAGTTGCAGATCCAAGTCCTTCAAGTCCTAAAGTTGCAAGACCAAAGAAATCAACAGAAGGTGATTCAAATTTTGACCGCACACTAATTAACTAGTACTTACAACATCCAATACCCTCGATACCCCAAGTTCCAATGGGGTCAAAACTAGTCATTGTGGCAACTTCCATGAATCGTCTTCCACCACCTATTGAAGATTCATCCACATGTTGAATTACTCGAAGGAAAAGGTTTACTATTCAAACAACAATTGCTTTTGTAGGTGAACATAATTATGAATGACCACGCACAAATGATGGCATTTTGGATATTGGGGGACAACACCTCGCCAAACGAACTATGACAATGTTTAGCCAAAATATCATCACAACCTTGTGTGGGATAGACACTTCAAAAGCAGAGGAACAGTGCAACAATGATGATGATGATGATGACAATGACACCGACATTCTTAATGAGGCAATTGAGGCCCCAAATGATAGTGATGACCATGAAGCTTGACCCCAACATCCAAACTCTACCATTAGTCATCCTCTTAGGTCACGAATCACAAGGGCTTCACAATCATAGGCATTTGGCATTTTATAATTCTTTCACATAGGTTGAACATTATATATAAATCCACATGGTGGCATAAACATATTTTCTTCCAACCATATATTTCTTTGGTAATAAAATTGTAACCATTTGGTTTGGGACCCTATTTTGAAATTGATGTATTTCATATAAAATAATTTCATATCCATAATTCAAATTGGAAACTTTCAATTCTAAGGGCACTCAAAATGATTCATCTGGCAAAAAGAAAAGAATGTTTAGCTATAATTATTGTAATAAAAAGAGAATGAAAAATTGCAAAAAGAAATAATATTTTGTTTACTCAAACTGAATCGCTTGCAATATCTATCAAAAGATGAAATTTGATAATACATTATCAAAATGGTATTTCCATGAGTTTCTAGATAGATCCTCAAATGGCAAAGATGTTTGTTCCTCTTTTTATTTATGAATTCAACTGAAAATTAACAAATGTCACATTATGTCAAAATAGTCATGTGTGTTGTAAACATGAAACTTTGTCGAGATGTCCTCGTACAACAAGTCTTCAAGCAAATTAGAAACATCCAAGACATAAATTCCTTTGAATGCGCATTGTAGATATTTGACACTGGTGCCATTGTGATCCCATGCTATGAACACACTTTCCCTATCCATTACATTCTCAAGTTTAACATATAATGTCAATGGTATGTCCTTGTACAATAAGTCCTTTAGTAAATGAGAAATATCCACATGATATTGGCCTTCTTCTTGGCCTAGAAAATATATGACATCTGCCGTTTCATAAACCCAAGTCACGATGGTGTGGTTGTCCCAATTGGCAGCATGCTTGATTATCTCTTCTTCAACTTGATTGCTTGACATATTTTGTTTTGCAAAAAAAGTTGGAATCACAAAAATAACAAAAAAAATGGAGTCCCCTCCCCCCTTTCTTTAAAGTGTTGCGCACTAATTGTCCAAAACAACCAGAGTCATACATGTTGAAAAGAAAAGGGAAGAAAAATTAGAATCCAATCCTCTTTATATAGGCTAAATTATGGGTACCCGAAAATTAGGGGCACCAAAAAATTTAGTAATTTGCAAATTCAGTTGCTATTCGACGGTGTTCCCATGTACTAGCCACATGTGGCTATTGAACATCATTAGATGGCAACTGAATGTTTTTAGTCACCAATTGGATGTGTGGATAGTTGACGACCAAAAACATTCGGTCGCCATTCCTCATCTGAGGGCGACCGATTTCAGTCGCCAACTAGTAAATTGTCCATTTGGCAATTGAAACTAGCCAATTGATGGTGACCAAACTTGTTTTGTTGCCAACAATACAATGGTTCAATGGCGATTGAACCATTTTTTTGTTGTTATCAGACAACCTTGCCTCTATAATGCCTACAAGTTGTCAAATGGCAACCGAAAGTTTTTGGTCACCAACAAATTTGGGTTGTTGGACCGAACCCAACATCATATTGTGCATACAATGGTGATCAAAGGTGACCGAAACAGGCTCGGGCTCGATCATTGCACTTTGGGATGTGTGGGTCCACTATAAGACCCACACTTTTCTCATTTCTTGTATTTTCTTCCCTATGTGTGAGGATTTTATTTGCTCTAAGCAATTAGTGCCATACACTTGGAAAAAAACAAGAGTCCTTTAGAGGGCTTTTAAGTTCATGATGCCAATTGTGCAATCAATTGTGTGTTGGACTTGAATGATGAACCTCTTAGAGGACCCCATATAGATTTATTATATATATACATTTTTTTAAACTTAACCTTAATTTACCCCACCCTTAACCTTAATTTTTCCTTAACCCTAATTTAAATTTACTTATTTATTAATGGATGATGGGTATGATGGCGGATGATGTGGACTGAAAGAGAGTGGTCAAAGGCCATGGCACGAAAAGAAGATGACATGAAGCAGAGGTCAAAGTGCTTGAAGACCCAACCATCATATTAGATGTTGGATGGCAAAACCTTCCCTAGCCTTGGTCGTACACATTATGTTCTTCCTATGTGTGGTGGTGTCACATTGACAAGAAATGGCCACTTCCTAGGCATGAGACTCAAATGAAAAATAATTACACCTAGTATACAAGTTGCATGGATAAACACATGAAGGCACTCATGTTGGAGGTTTACATGGCCATGATGAAGAACCATTTTTTTTCCCAAACCCAGGTGCCTTTGACAGTGGCATGGATGGTTTATGCAAAGGTGGTGCTTAAGGTTCAAGTCGATTGGAAGATCATTTTAGGCAACCAGGCCAACAATTTGCCTCCATACCGACTAGATAGATTTGCATCGACAAATCCATCGACTTGTCTAGAAACTCACCTACCTCATATAACAATTCTTCCAATTCTTACAAGGAGACCTCAGGTTCCTCCTCAATCTACCCCTATCACTTCCCCTTTCTCTTTTCAACTAGTACCACCAATATTAATTGTTCCGAAAATAATAACACTGAATATTTTTTGTACTCAAGATTTAAATCTTATGATGAACGTTTGAAATGTTTAACATCCTTGGGAACAAAGTCCCCCTTAATCATCGTTGAACAAAGACAACCCCATGGATGCAACACAATTGGATGTTGTGGTTTAGACAACACCTTGCTTGCCATTTGAGATGATAGATGGTCAGGGGTGGTTGGGACAATATGCTAGCATATTATTCTCCACAAGACAAATTGACATTGTAAAATATGCTTTGGAGGTGGTGTAAGGGGAAATGGGCGTAATGTAGAGGCAACTTCATGAAATGACATAGGAGCACGATGCACTACATGAGGAATTGGCTACATGCCAAGCAAAGTGTCTTGGGCTAGAACAAGATGTTGCTACTCAACAATAGGCACTGCAAAAGGCATTTGTGAAGGCCATTGAGGTGGAAAATTAACACATGAATGTTGTGGAAAACACTGAATGTTACCATCAAACATTGATTGATATGAAGGAATAATATTGAAGAGACGCTGAAACATTTGTGAAGGCGACCAAACAAAATTCGAACCACATGCATCTTGCATGTATTTTGGCAACATTTCAAGCTACGTAGATGGAGGCAGAGCTTGTAAAAATGCAAGAAAAATATTGTGAAGATGGGAGAGTCCGATCACATGGTTTGATATCATGGCCCAAGATATCCAAGATGTTTCCTAATAATTCACCCAAGATGGCGGAGAATGCAAGCATTGATTGGGTGATGCATCACGAGTTCAATTAAAAATATGTCACCACCATGTCAAAAAAAGTAGGGGAATTCTTGTGGCCCACACCTCAACCCTTCACACAAAATGGGGAACTATGCCTTATTTATTGTTCCCCATTTGAACCAAAAGGAGCATGGATTTTGGGCACTTGCCAACACATGTACCATCTGCAATGCCTAATCACTTTAATGGTGGTAAGGAGAAGTCCACAATGTAGGGCCCCATTACATGGGCACCTATACAAACAATTTAGTTTTCAAACGGCCATGCCACAACATTGGGAATACAATATGTTGAACACACCCAATAGGCCATAAACATGGGGCACAAACATGAAATGGATTTAGAATGTTGGCATTTGTTATTACATGGGGGAGTCAGTATGACAAATGGCAATATGACAAATTCATGATTCAGAAGGCATGTGAATTGTTGTACCTGTCAATGATTGATACATGACACCATTGGTTTTTATCAAATTTTTCAAGGGTGTATAACCTAAAAACCAACAATTTTGAATATGGTCAAAATCCGGAACATGCTTGGTACAACATGATGGGGGAGGAGATTAGGCATAGGTTAACCACAAGTGATCTTTAAGCTGAAAACTAAACCAACTTGACATTGGAGTAGATTAATGAAAGATCGTGTTTGAAAAATGATGTTGCTTTTGCATTATTGATTACAATATCTCCTCACATGGTCGCAATGTTCAATGAGATAAACAATCTTTCTGGGTTGGAAGTAATTTTGAATGAGGAACCCATTGGGCTAGGAAATTGTGCTAGGAAATTATGCTAATCAACAACGTGGTATTAATATTGGGGAAAGTAGTAGTAGAGGAAATAATAGATTGTAGTAATAAGGTGAGGGGGAATTTACCATTGGATGCAACATATGTACACTATAGAATAGCATCAATATTGTACAAAATTGATATTTATATAGCAATATGGGTAAACAAGTTGTTTCCCCTACGAATTTCTCACAATTAAAGTAAACCTAGTTGAACTTAATTACATATTGAACCTCAATGATGACAATGTGATTGGAGTGAATAGAAAACATATAATCGTAATTCCAATGACGATGAATTTTCATTGGAGATGGTTTAAGTAGGATGACAATAGGCTCCCATAGTATTTCATCCTACAGTGTTCATTTCCATAATATGTTAAAATGAATTATTCTAATTCAACATTACACAAATATGGAAATTAGAGGTGGCCAAAACATATTTTATTAATTAAATGCAAGTATTACATTTGAAAAAAATAATCCAATGTGGGTTTAAGGTCCTTTATGGGTGAAATCATGGTCAAAGGAGCCAAGGGTGACAAGGTAAAAATCTTTTCTTGATTCTAAAGATTGCACATGATACCTGTCATTTCTGCGTTGATTTACAACTTAAAATTTTATATTTTGAATACCCCATTTAACACTACATTTTAGATATAAATACATTTTGACTACAAATAAATTTTATATCATGTATCTTATGCATTCATGACCTCCATCACATATATATGAACAACTTTTGTTAAAGTCACATTTTCAAAATCCATAATTTTTAAGGTCAAAAGCATTTTTGAATCAAATGTGTTCAAATGGGTTAGAAAAACAATTTTCATCAATTCAAGTCCTTTTGCCCTTTTAATCATCAATGTTAAAATCCTTTCCAATTTTCATCAATTCAAATCATTTTTCCTTTCTAATCATTAATGTTAAAGTCCTTTCCAATTTTCAAAAGGAATGGTGCACATTTGGTAAAAGAAAAAGACATTTGAAAAAAATAAAGATTGTTCATTTTCGAAGTTTGAATACTTCGAACATGCAAAAAAAATTTGATTTGTGTCAAACTTTGAACATGTAAACTTTGCGATTTATGAAAAATATTCCCAAAAAAATTATGACAATCCAAACTATCATGATTCCCTTGTGATTTTTCAAACATACAAAAATGCAGTTTTAAGAAGTGTCCACTCACTTGGGTGGCTCCTTGGATTGTGATTTTACCTTTATGTGGGTATTGTGAAATAACCAATCCATTTCAGATTCATTTGGGCACTCCCCCAAAAGCACCTCATCAGAGCCCCAGTAGCAAAATGGAAACAAACATGCTCCACTACTGCCTGCCTCTTCATTTTATATACATGAGATTTAAACTTTGGGTAAACCATATGGGAAATTGGGGAACCCCATGGGAAGATGATGGGAACACATTGGGAAGAAGGGTCAAAAAAAAAAACTCCTCCCCGGCACCCAAAAGAAAAAAACTTGACACCTAATGAGTGCATGCTGAGCCTTCTCATAGGCTGAATGAAACTTCTATTTCCAAAACTGTTTGTCACCATTTGTGGCCCGGCCACAAACTGTGGGACATAGTAATCATCACATAGTAATACTCTGGGACTCTAGAGATCTCGCCCTTGCAGTTCAACGGTGGTACACACACAAGTGCTCACACAGTGATGACCGTGAGTTTTGAGCGATCACTAAGTGTCGAAATCGAGACAGTCACTACAGAAAAGTTGCACTACTGTGCATGCGACCGCATGTCGCAGAAGGTGCATGCGCGCAGAATGGGTATCAGGTCCCGACCTGCTTGCGTGTTGCTGCACTTTTCCCCTGAATTAAAAAATCGCAAACTATATTAATACTTTCCACCCACTAACTAAAACCCGCCATCAGCACGGGACTTCGCGTCTTGCATCATCAAATCTCTAGAACGGTCATTTGCCATACATGGTCTATTGTGTGTACTAAGCTGTAACACGACCTTTCAGAGAGCGTCTTACTGAATCAGTTGCTGCATAAGAATTACACGGTATTGTGATATACACGACTTTAGCGTCAATTAAAAAGGAATTCCAGTGAGAGATAGGCATGTGGTGTGGCCTTGCAGTTTGAGCGTCGCCGCGTCAAGGTTCTTCTTTGCAGCGCAATTGGATGTTCTTGATCGAGTTATGGATCAGATTCAGGACGATCGTGAATGGAGTGCGGAGGAACCGCCATACTGGTTGAAGCCCCGAATATGGCTGACGAAAACTTTAGAGTTGGTGATAGCCGTCGTGCTCTTCTTGTGGCTGCCTGCTGCAATTGTGGTGTCGAGAGTTTACAAGTGGGTGCGTTCACTACTGCCGTGGAAGCGTCGTCGTATCCTCAAGGATAATGTGGTCGTCATAACCGGAGCTTCTTCTGGTATTGGTGAAGTAAGAAATTCTGTCCTGCAGTTTCATCAAACCGCTCAGGTTCAATTTTGGAACAATTCCGATCGTGTGGTACGAAAACCTGTTTAACTACTGTCTCATGAGGGCAATCTGCATTGACAGGCAATTTAGTCAGAGTTACACAGAGGTTAGGAACAGTGCAAGCCACCTGCCTGATTCAGAATCATTTGACCCAAGGCGGGGAAAGTGTCCAGAAGATGCACATACACACTGTGAGATTGTCTACGTTGGTCTTCGTATAAGCATCAACTCTACACTAGCCCAGTGCAGAGTCTAGGGCTCAAGAGTGGGCCCCTTGCAAGCTGTGCTTGTGGGTCCAATTTCAAACTGCCAGTAGCTGATGCATGCTAGAAATGGTACTAGTAGGGCTGCAGGATCGATCAATCAACCTACGTATGACAACATTTGAGAGACCTTTAAATCCTTGGGAAACGATTTTAGAAACCCTATTCCAGTGTGTCCGCCTCGAAGAGAGACTGTAGCCGTAGTAAGGCTGGGGGACTCTTTCTGACATCTTGTTAGTTTCAGTCAAACACTTGAGTTATTCTTCTTGTCAGAGGACAGTCTGGTGGTCTTCTCATTCAAGGTTTCCATATCGGTGTAGTGGGCTGTAAATCGATGGAGGGTTGAGATCACCATCTGTACGCTGTGATTGTGCCTGCAGTGCTTGGCACTGGAGTATGCAGCCAGGGGTGCAAAAGTGGTGTTGGCCGCCAGGCGTGAGAACAGGCTGAGGGAGGTGGCGGAGAAGTGCATGCAACGCGGTGCTCGAGATGCTGTTTTTCTAAAAACTGACGTTTCCAAATTGGAAGACTGTGAAAAACTAATCAATTTTGCGGTTGACACCTTTGGTCGCAGTTATTACACTTACTCTGTACACCTGTGTAATGTTTTTGATCGAACGTTTTGCTATGTACAATTTCCTGGTCTTTGTTTTTTGAAAAGTCTTTTGAGTAAGTTGGAGGATTCTGATTTTGTGGATGCACTGCCTAAAAGAGCAGTAAAAGGGTTTATTGTGGCGCCCAAGTCTGAGCTGCTTACTAGAGAATGAATTGAGAAAGACCTGATCCGTTGGCACTCCATACAAGCAAAAGTCATGCTAGTACGCTTGAGCCAGATGAAAGCACAAAAATTATGAATCTAACAAACAATCACGACCTTCTTGTTTAGAAGTTTGGAAGCATTGGTTGAATATGTAAGCCGGAAAGATTCTGTCTTAGCATTCTAGGAGGCTGCAATAGTGGCTGTGCTCCATATTCCTCATCAATGGTTGTCTTATTCTTGCCCAACTCTCGAAAGGAGATGCTGCAGTTGAATTGGACTTGCTAATGCAAGTTGGATGTGGGTGGACCAGTTGATATTCTGGTAAACAATGCAGGCACTGCAGCAGTTGCTGCATTTGAGGAATATCCAAATGTCCCTGAATTTCAAAAGATTTTGGTGCGCAGTACTTTTCTTTGCGCAAGTTTCAGTCCAGCAATTTTCCACATACTAGTCCCTTTTCATTTGTGATCTTTCCTGTTTGAGTTCTTTATTTTCTGTCTATTTGTGGGTGCAGGATGTCGACTTCTGGGGCAACATTTGGCCTACAAAGTTTGCACTTGAGCATCTCAGGCGCACAAGGGGGCAAATTGTGGTGACCTGTTCAGTTGCTGCCTTTGTCCCTTATCCCAAGCAATCTTTCTACAATGTAAACTGCTGCACCTCCTAAATTTCTTGGGTTGTTATGTCAGAAATCGTTTGTTGCATCTGAGATTGAGTTTCTGGGCTAGCCAGCATCGAATCCATTCCACTTTCAGCATATATTTGGACCAAACTCTTTACCTGTGAGTTGATTGAAGCCATTGCAACCTTGATCATGACGGTAAGTTTGGATTGGCGTGCTGATCATGGTCATGGAAGCCGTTTGCATCTGACTCGACGCTGATTGTCATACTTGCACAACAGGCAGCTAAAGCAGCCCTTCTAAACTTTTATGACACTCTCCGTATTGAGCCAATTGGTGAGCGAGTTTCCATCACGATTGCGCTCCCTGGATTTGTGGTCTCTGAGTTGACCACTAAAGGACCCCCTGTACGTGTCTAGTAATCCTTTTCCTCTCCCTTTTTATCTTTTTGGTTTCTCTTTCTGTGGTAGACATGAACAGGTGCCTGCATTGCTCACTGTTGCTTTGTGCGTTTTCTTAGGGGCACATTCCAAAGTGGTGGCCTATGATGGAAACGGATGAAGCTGCACGGAGGATAGTGCAAGCTGCAGTGGAAGAAAAGCACTACATTATAGTTCCTTACTGGTATATCTTCAACTTGTTTTATCGAACATTTGCTCCAGAGTTGTTGGACTGGCCTCCTCGTGTCTTCCTTCTAGGAAAGCCTCCAAACAAAGAGATCAAGATGATATGTGAGATGCTCCTTGGGGAGGAAAACACACAAAAGCTTTTTCAAAAGTTCACAGCTTTCACTTAGTTCAGGTTACTTCGCTACCTTGAAGAGTCTGAACATTTTCACAAGGAGCTTAAAAGTTGTGAGACTCCTGAGCCTATTCTGAAGACCTGGATTGTGAAGGCCATGGTGTGTGAGGGTGCCCAAGGCCTAGGTCTTTAATTGACAGAAGGTTGGTCAACATTCGTGTATAGGGTTGGCGGGCCCATAATCGAACAGAAGCTGATAACCGATAGCTGTATAGTACAGGCAGCCCTTACTATAGATTGCTTCGTTGCTGGTAACCATGCATTAAATCGTTTATGATTGAACGTTTGGTAGCTGAGTATTGTGTTTGGAATTTTTGAAGCACTTGACTGCACACGTTTTTCGAAAATGGGTAAGTAGTGCAAAATTATTAAGAGAAATCTGATTAGTGATCACAAAGTTGTGTTTGGTAATGGGTATTTTTGTCACTTAAACTAGAGGAAAATAGATTGGTAATTGAAAGGTGGGTACACCATGTAACTAAAAAAAAAATTAATAAGAAAAAAAGCTCACATAAAAGAAAAAGCAAGATATTGGAATTGGGGATATTGGTACATCATGAAGGAAATGACTGATAAGCCACTGGAAAAAGGCTTACTGGATTAGAAAAGAAAAAGTGTTTGGTGTTAGGGACCTTGGTTCAATATATTCCTGGTGAATGATTGGTCATAAGAGAGGGGACTCCCCCAAAGGATGTAGACAAGTATGTGATAATGGGAAGCAGTTCAGACCATATATAAAAAAACAGCATTGTGGATGAGGGGAAACAAGAAAGAATTGTATCTTTGGGGCATTCTACAAAGCAAGCAAAAGATTACTTGACATTTACTTAAACCTTAAAGCATTACTCTCTGCCTATTAATCCAATCTCCACACTACTCAAAGATGTGGTGCAACATTAAACATGTAATCAACATGTGAATAGACCTGAGGAATTAGATCCCTCCTTATGAAAAACTTGTCATAAGTTGGATTAATGCAAATGGCAAGTTGCTTTTCTATTTAGGTTGGTTTGTAGTTCATGAAGATGAATATTGGGCAAATTGATGCTAATTTTTGTGAAGTTTCCATTGGGCACCAATGCCAATATATGTGGGTAATTTTCATGCGGTTTTAAGGTAGTGTGATGAAGACACATGTGCACACATGATGTTGAGTTCAACTCCAATTGCTGAAACACTTGTGGTGTGCAATCTGCGTGTGTATGTAAGTTACACTCTCAAGAGGTCCTCTCTCTCTTTCTCTCTCTCTGTCTCTCTGGGTGTTATAGAAAAAAAATTATACAAGTTCTGTATTGACCATCTTTGGGGATCTTTATTGCTCAAGGGCCATGATAGGCCAGACCAATTGAGGGCCAATTAACTGTCATTTATCTGCATTGCTGCCCGAGCTTCTTTTACACATGTATGTTCACATTTGTAGCAATAATTACAGCATTGCATTGGGTGTGACATGCCTTAGATGACTCATGTGTCTTCTACCAATTTTAACTACATGAATAACTGTTGGATTTTTGATAAATGTATTTTCCATGATTGACATCATAATTGATGAGGAGCATTTGGGCGAAATGATGTTTGGCACTGGACATGTGTGTGGGACTAGAAATTAAGAGATAATTTGCTCAAGGGTGGGTCTGATCAAACAGTTTGTAGTGGTGTTGAATAGATCAACCTATAGAGTTGATTTCAAGATCAAGCCAACTTTACAATCAAATACCATGAAATGTAATGTTGGATTCTATGTCCATTTCATTTAAGTCTGTCATATTTCATGTGACATTATAATGCTATATTTAGAAAATTGCATTGCAGTTTTTTCTAAAACAATCTGAAAACATTCAATGTACATATGGATGATTTCATCTTAATTCCATAAATTGTGAATTATACTTTTACCAACTGTGGAGATTGGAAGTATTGTAACCAAAAGAGGGAGGGAAAAGGAAATGGCAAATTTCTGTACACTCCAACCAGCCCTCCTCCATGTTTAACATCTTTCCCATATTGTCCTTCTTCTCATATATAAGTTCTCCTATAAGTACTTAGATCATTTCACTCATAGGACAATCCTTTTGTGGGACCAACTATTGCAAAGACAACTTGTCTGCATTTCACTCTTTGACAACCCATCAGTACATATTCCTACTTTGTTTTAGAAATAAAAACTTGATTTTGTATGTTGATTTAATGAAAACTAAAATTGGTAGCAAAAAACAGTGTAAACAATCCTTTAATAAAATTTGCTTTATATATTCAAGCTATCAAATTTCAGTTACATACCATAGTTAGAAAATTTGAAGGGGACAGTGGCAATTTAGTTACCTTGGTGTTGAACAAGGTTAGTCATTCCCAAAGAACTCACTCTTTGAATCTAGTGCTGAACCTAAGTGCTAGGTACAGCCAGCCATTCCCAAATAACTAAATCCTTGAACTCATGGTTACACCCAAAACCCAAAACGTGGCCAATCATCCCCATAAAAATCCTGTCCTTGAATCAAGTGCTAAACTTGAGTGCCAAACAATGATTCAAGGACCATTTCCAAAGGATTCAATCCTTGAACCATTGTTCAACCTAAATGGCTAAGCACATTTAATCATTCCCCTAAGAACTGGGTCCTTGAATCAGGAGCTAAACCTTAGAGTTAAACACAACCAATCATTCCCAAAGAATTTAATCCTTGAATTCATCAATAAACCTAAGTGAACTATAGCACAGATAATTTTGTCACTCCCCCTTGAGAACTAGATCCTTAAATCTAATGTTAAGCATGATTTTCCTGAAAGATTTAGTCCTTCAACTAATTGTGGAACCTGAATGTTCAACACATTCAATCATCAAGAATCCAATCCTACATACAACTAATAAAATTTCCCTAAGCCCACAACTTGAACCAACAATCCAGAACTATAGTTTTACCTTCATAAAAGCTACCAGATTTTTTCTAAGGCAAACCACAATTTATCCTTAATAAAATTTTGAACACCTCAATCGCATATATAGGCTCCACTAATGTTGATGGCAAATTAAATTATAGATGCCTTTCCCAACAAACAAGTGCTTGCACAGACCAAACATAGATACTACAGACCCCAAAACATCCTTTAAAAATCTTTTCCTTCCAGCATCCTCTTCTTCCTCTTCTTTGCACACTGAAAAGCAACATTTGACCACGAAGAGACTTAGCTGAAGCAGATTAATTAACTCCATAACAAGCAAGCTCAATTCATGAATTCCATAATTCTTACTCCATCCAACAATAATAAGAATACATGACCACCCACAGACATCTTCCCACCAAAATAGTCTCCTATAATAATATGTGTTGAATAGTTATGCATCAACACAACTTTCAAATTTGGCCAATCTCAGAACTTGTACCTCACAAATATATTGACGCATAGGTGATGACACATGCTCCAAGCATAATATAGGTAGCAAGTGAATAGTTCACACCAAATCACAAAGTATTTCAGAGACAGAAACCTGGGATAGAGCATTAAAACTTTCATAAAAAATTAAAAAATATGGATTGGGGCAAAATAAAATTAATCTAGGAGTCTTGATGCTTCCATTGCATCAATAATGCAACTCAACACCTTAGTTCTCAACTCATAAATAGAATAATTTCTTTTAACAAATGAGCAGTTGGTGGCATTGAAAACTTGGATGCTACTAGTAGTAGGATTACTCCAGCTTCAATGGCCTACTCAAGTTGTGTTTTCAACCCTTGAGAGCATAGATGATTCTCCCCTTGCAATGTTTCAAATTCAAGGATTATGTACAAGAGAGGCATTTTCCCAAGTTCAAGATGTGTGAAGGTAAAGCCTGAAATTTCCTTACCAAGCACAAATGCACTCTGGAGGGAAATTGCCTCTGCCCCACACAAGCAGGAATTTCTGAGTAAATGAAATTAACTCTTCAGGAGGTTTCTTGAATGCTCTCTCAGCAGTCCATACATGTTGATCAAGTTCTAGGTGGTATCAAATACTAAGGAAATTGTGAAAAAAATTCTATGGAAAATGCAAGTACTACAAAACACACCCAGATGAAAGTCCGTCCACCAGAAGGCAACCAATGTCAGTTGATCAGTGGCCCACAACTGCAGTTCCAGGCTAGTGCTGTTTTCCAAGAGAAACTGGAGCTTATTCACCAAACAGTTGATTGCTTGCACCACACAATTCATTATTGACAACTGGCACAGTACAACACATCCTGCAAGAAAATCATGTCTGAAGTACTGAAGAAAGTGTGCCTTGCGTTTCCAGTTATGTAAAGCATCTTCACCTGTTAACCCGAAAGGCTCTCAGCCTCTGTAACAAGTGAGGTTCTGGGGGGTCAGACATGTGAAGTTCGCAAAATCCCGTGAATGTAACCCCCTGCCATAATAAATGAGGAAAGGGCAACAACACCTGCTGGGAAAACTTTCCCTGAATCCTTAAACCGGGAACCCATGACAAATAACAACATGCTTGAGATCCCTGCAAAACAGCAAGCACATTACATGATCATGATGACACTGCATGCAATTTATTGCATCATTTTACTCTCATGCTTAACAACCTCCAAATAGTCTAGCCTACTATAAGCTCAAAGGCAAACAAGAAACTTCAAATGGAACAAATGATGAGAGTGTGAGGCCATATACCTAAGCCAATTGCAGAAGAGAAGGCAGGATTCACTGACAAGTTCAGATAGACATAGTAGAGAATAAAAGCTGATCCTCCCCCTGCCAACAAGGACTTGCTGCTTCCAGACTTCAAGAATCCAATCACTCCACCAGCTGCCCAAGATGAAAGGCTTCAGCACATATGTGACTTTTGCATACACACTACAAGCAAGTCTTGGCTTGTGACAGTAATGTGCAAGGGAAGGACAATCCATGATCTCAGATTGGTTGGATGTCCCACCTGACTGAGAAATATAATAATAAGCTTACCATCACTGGACATGACACAATCAGGTGATCACACAGAGTGGAAGAAATATGCAAGATAAAAAGTCAGGAGAATCAAGTCCTCGTAACCTTGCACATACACCTGTTGTATTAAACACACAAGTGCAGGGATGCAGGCAAGACAGAAACAAGTGGAGGATAGAAAATAACAGGCTGTAGCAAGCCTATCAACAGATCAAAGCAGAATTGTTTCAGTCAGTCAGCCGTTGAGAGGAGACCATCAACCAGGCTCTAACACCTGAAACAGTGTACCATTCTGGAAGAAGAATCACTGCATTCAATCAAACAGAACAATGCACAGCTTGTAATGCAGTTGACAGTGGATGAAATACTGACTGCCATCTGAAGGTGCACTATCTCTGATCGGACACCCATCATCCCCTCTTCACTATCCAGCTAACCAACCACTGACAGGAGATCATCAACGAGAGATAAAACCCACAGCAGGTTTCTGAGGGGCAAAGAGAGAGATGTAGCACTGCAGGATACACGGCATTTAACATGAATTAGTGTCTGAAAGAAAGAAGCACGGAGCTCAATTGTTAATCCAAGAGGAGTAGAAGGTAGAAAGCGCCCAACAAGAGCAAACTACTCATAATCAACAAAATGTGCTTTGTTCCCTGTCAGCAATGAGCCAGCCTGTGATTCTTTCTTTCCCATCTGTCTGACTGACCGTTGGGAGAGGAGCACCGACCTAAGATGATACTTTCGACCAAATTCTAAAGGGCAAAAGGTAGATACAGTATCCGCAACAGCACAGCATTTCAGAAGAACATGCAGAGCTATCAAGAAGAAGGACAACGTTCAAGGAGAAGAAAGTGCACGTTCCACGAGAAGAACCACAGCATATTTGTTTATAAATGGCGAGAAAAGGGGTACAAAAGCACTCGCCACCAACAAGAGCAGCATACGCAAGAGTCAGCTTCTGCGATGTAGACATTTTCTTCTTGGGAGGTTCTTCCTCATACGGTCCTCCCTCTCCATCCCCTCCTCCACCGCGTCCGCCTCCATTCCAGTCGCCCCTCTTTCCCCCTCCCCCGCCTGTATCCCTAACCTTGTCCTGTTCCGTCACATCCGAGAACGTCGCCCCTTCATCGCCCAGCTCTTGGACTTCGAGTCCCTTCACCTCCTCTATCACCCCAACTCCCGCTGCAGATTCTGACCCGTACGGAGGAGCAGTGTAACCCTTTGCATGAGATCCATAGGAAAGAGGTTGCAAGGCCACGGTTCCGTGAAACCAAGGGCGTATACCCCCATCAAGATGCGATCCAGGCAGACAGAAGCTTGCCGGATTTTTTGTGCACAAACTTCGCACTCCTGAGGAAGCAGCCGATCTGAAAGAGGAAAGTCGGAGACTACATGCTAAAGGAGATTGAGAATACGCGAAGCACAAGCGAAGACAAGGGCGCGAGGGGTAGAGGGATGGGAGGAAGGAGGCCATCGCAATCGCTGTTGCTTCGATGGTCGCAGTCGAGTGAAACTTGATTAAACCGTCTTTACGTTATGGTAATCTTCTTCTTCTTTTGTGTGAATTAGGGTTGTCCTTTTGCTTATACCAGATTCCTCTTCTCGTATACCGAGATGAAGATCAATCAACCTGTTCCTTTCGCTAGTCTTGGGGCTCCTCTCGTGCAGGGATAGATTACAACCTCGACCATCCAAGACTAGTCCCAGATTAGCAGCATCATGGGACAAATTTCATGGAGAAGTTTTCCAACCCTTTTTATGAGGTTGCTTAATCACGTGAGGACACGTGCTCTCTTTGGCTCTCGCCTCAAATCTAAAGGATAAAAGAAGATCCCACTAGCGATTTCTAGAAACCACGACAAATGAGCTGGTGAAAATGATCCCAAGAGCAGTGCACTCATCAAATGCAAAAGAAGCCCCAGGGACACCCCTTCTATTATCAAGGGCATAGTGCAGAATAATTCAGATTGGATAGTGCTATGTTTGAGACTTGCCTCTTCGTGATCGTTTTGGGAGTCACTTAGGTTAGCATTTTCATCTGCAAACCGCAATATACGCCACATACTGCAGAAATGCAAACACTCATGGCGCAACTCAAAAGCGTCATGGAAAATTGCAGTTGACTCACTGCTGTACACAGACATACCTCCAGTCTAAAGTACCTTATTTTTTCATTAAACACAACCAGAAACGAAGTACAAAGATGCAGTAGAACTTGCACTTTCCCTCATTTCTTCTGACAGACACACCATATGTTCCATCCTGTCCCTACAAGCCTGCCACACCACATGTAAATCGTGAGCTTTGGAGCTTTGGAGAAACTCTTGCCTCCATTTGGGATGTCTGTAAGTAGGAAAATAAGAATATGACCAAAGTAGAAAATAGTGCAAATCTATCAGCTGTAATAGGGGGGGCACTTTGGTCATTGTGTGGGAGAGATGTGCAGTGGCATCCAAATTAGGGCTATATTGGTCAGAGCACTGCGACATCCATGGATCTGGATCTCTGGGACATAATGTGGGTTGATATCCATTCATTTTGCACATGAAGGCTGCAATGCAAAAACCTTAGTGGTAAAGCAATCATTCTGAAAAAAGTTGTTGCTTACATATATATTCAGTGTATCCATTGACTGTGAACACCATTAACTTTTCTTCTCAGAAGCCTGCATTAGGAATGATCAGACTAGCCTAGCTTCAACCCATTGCCATCACAGCGACGTTGCCTCTTTTCTGTGGCTACATACTAGCATCTCTCTTGTTGCATGATTGAGCCATGTTTCAGCTTGCAACAGACCTAAACAGTTCAGAAGTACAGTGCTAGGCACTACATCTCAAATGGGCCCACCTCCCTTAAGAGATAGCAAGCTGAAGAATCAATTGCCAGATAGCCTTTCTCATCCTCTAAATCCTAGCTCTCTCCACATGATTACTGAAATTCTCAGCAGGAAATGTAATGCTACAGTCAAATAGAGATGACAAGATTTCACAGCATTTGAGCTGTGTTCTTTTGAGAAGGATGTCTTCTCCCACCAATTACTGGAGAAGCCCATAGATGTTCTCTCAGCTTCTTTGGTTGACTCTGAATATACCCTGTTTTAACAAGATCAAGGACTGGTCCTCCAGTACAACCATGCACCGCATGAGCTCACTTGCATTCCAGTCTTTAAAATTCAAAACAATCTCCAACAGCGATGCCTGTACCATCCCCAATCCCCCAGACCCCACCAAAACATGTCAAGGTGTTCAGCACTACATCCTGCTCCAGAATTCACACTGCACTGCAACAGCTACATACATTTCTGTCAAAACTTTTTATCCATGCCCACAGCACATACTCCATCTTTGTCAAGAAGCCACTGGAGCAGCAGGTTCGATGTCACTTCCTCGAAGACTTCGCTGTCATCTGTCACACTAACATCCAGGTTTTGAATAGCAGAGATGTCTTCTTCAGGCTGGTGTCTTCCTTGCTCCAAGGCATGGAAGAGCATTTCAGGTGCGAGTCCGCAATGGAGCATTGTGATGTAGAGCTGAATGTGGACATCTGTCACCTGTATTCAGTATGTTGTCAGATGCTTCCTCACACCTGTGAGAAACCACATGAAATCAGGAGAAAGCATTCCCCAAAAGAATTGGTAGTTTTACATGCTCCAAGGCAAAGACTAAAAAATGGCAGCCAGGAAGACAAAGAGGCAATGGTCAGTGAATATACTAGAGGAAAGGCAACTGCCATGAGTAAGGGAAGGGCAGGATCAAGAGGATGATGCCCTAAATGTACAAGAAAGAAAAATAGTGGACAACTGAGAGAGATGGGAATGCCTGACATGGGGATGGCAGTGAACTTTCACATAATCCCAATCAGATCCTTCAAATCCAGACTGGTGCTTGGCCAACCCTGCTAAGGTCTTGGCATTCCTGATAGTAGTAGCTATAGCTGCTGTGAGGTGAGCTTCCTGGCAGAGGTCAAACCAGTCAATTTCTTGGCCTTGCTGTACACACCAGAAGATGTGACTGTACACCTCTGTCTCTGTCAGTTTTCGGCTTCTCTGTACCACACATCATTCTATTTAGCCCATCTGTTGCTCTCTCTACCTCCCCTTGCATTGCACTTGTCTTGGAGTACAATTGTAAGCAATGTGACCTCAAATTACAAGTCTTCAGTGAGGGTACAGACACTTACAGAAATTTCTTTGATGGAGAGATGTTTATGTTGCCAAAGCTCCCAGATTTCAACAGGGTCACCCAACCTGGTTGAAGTATCTGCACTCAACTGCATTGGATAGACCATGGAACCCTTTTTTCAGCCAAGAAATCATACACACAGAACTAGGCAACCTTGAGACATAGCAGACAATGGAAATGATTAGATAATGCATATTACCTGCCCATATATTGCTTGATGATTGCTCCAACACCCCAAATCTCCAGCATGCTGTCTAAGAATGTTTCTATTCCAAGTCCAATTCCTAATCAAACTTGAAGAGTGAAGCCTTAGGCATGTGATAGGATCCGTTCCATGCATTCTTACAGCCCTCACAACTTGACACTTCACCTCAGAGAAGGAACTTGCAGGAGTCCCAAATACAGAATGCCCCAGATCAGATACCAAGCATGCTGCTTTTGGCATGCTTGAGGTAGACATGGATTTAATGAGGCTCAAACCCATCATCTCATCTTCTTTCACCACATTGCCTTCCACCTTTTCATCGCCAAATGCTAACCACCCAGTCCTCTCTTCCTGATATCACCTAACACTGCAAAACCTGAGCATACACAACACTATGAGGTCATATTTTATGATTGCACAGTCCCTCCTCTTTCTCTCTTTTGCATCTGCTTGCCATCGTAAATCAGTGAATGTACAACCAGTTCCAGTGAGTGCCCTCAGCCCTCTCTTGCCACATGCAGAAGAACAAATGACACCACCATACCTAAGCAGCTGTCTATTTACCGTCAAGGAAACAGCGTAATTCTGTATGTTTACACTTTCAAAACCTCAGCACACAAAACATCATGTTGCTGTGTTCAACAGTTTAGTAATCTTCATGTCTGCTTCTTCTCTCGTCCCTGTCTGCTTACTATGCTAAAGTAAAGTAAGTATTTCTCGCAGACGGTTACTCGAGCACTCTCAGGGACCTGCGCAACTCAATTTCTTCACCCTCGGGGATCACCGCCTCCTTTCTGGATGTGGACACTTTCAAACCTGAACACATAAAAGTTTCATGATGTGATGTTCAACACTCAGGTAGAATTCACATCTTCTTCTTTCTCTGTTCACTGAGTTTTCTCAACATACTATAATCACTCAGCATTTTCTCGACGATGATCTCTCGAACACTCCGTCCCTAAGGCCCTCCGGATCTTTCTTGTCGCATAAAAGAAGAATCAGACGACACCACCGTGTCTGCCAACAAAAGAAACTATATTTCGTGACCTTCAGGGCTACTGCTGCCTCGTTTCTGCCGATGGATATTTTCTGAGGTGACTGACCCACATGTTTCTCCTGAGGACTTGCTAGGTTTCCAAAGTTTGATCAGTACCGATTACAGTTTTTTTACCTTGGATAAACATCTAGCAATCTCCTTAAAGGAATGAAGCCCACAACCCACGTCCATGGAAGTCATGAGCGTTAAGCACTACAGTGCCCTGAGCATCATCAGTGGTTGAAACATACGGGGTTGAGGAAGAGGAATAAGTTGAGTTCGCTGGTATGGAGGATAGTCATAGTACCAATTGATGGATACTGTCCAGATGCCTCCCATCCTTCTCAGCATCCGCTCTAGATGACATATCTGAGGACCCGTCGTCTCATAGCATGCCGTATTGAAGCTCCCTCGTTTGTCGGATAGACAAGATTCCGCTCCTGCCTTCCACCTCAACTCCAATCCTCTCTTCATCAGCGTGGCCCTGTTTTCCCGCCCGTCCGTAGGTTGTAGGCGTAATTCCAAGAACTGCGTTGCACCATCTCGTCTGCTTTCTCCTCCACATGGGATTTCTCTTCTACTTTGTGGATAGACAGAAGAGCATGCGGGGATGAGCTGACTGATCGTTGGCAATAGTGTCCGATCTTGGGACCTCCTCAGAAATGGTGGATGGATGGGCCTTCCTAAGTCGCCACCCATGTCAGGTAGAGGCGCATTTCGTCGGGTAATCCAAGGGCTTCGACACTAATACGGACTCAGAGGTATTCTGCACCAATGATTTCCAGGGTTTGCCTTTGCTAACCCTTGCCATTGCTCTCATGTTCGGTTTGCAATGTGCAGCTTCAGCGCTCTGTTTTAGGTGCAGATACTCTTTTGCTGTTCTAGATTGTGTTCAATCTTTCGAAACCTAGTTGTGATAATGTAATATTGCATTCCTTCATCTGCAAGCAGTTTTGAAGTTTTTTGGCAGTGGGGACACTCGTTGCCTAACCGGAACTGGATATGGCATTTAGAGGGGCCTGCCACATGCCTGATTCATAGTGTGTGGAGTACTTCAACCTAGCAAAATGGGACATTGTATTTGAGTAGCACTATCATCTGTTGCCCACAATGATATTCAGGAGAGCTCTCAGAATGAAGTCATGGAGCTGTCTAACAACACATGATGAAGGATTAATGTTGTAATGAAATCCCATGTTTCCAGTGAATGGGCAAAACCTAAAAATGTTGATAGTGTACAACAATCTGAGCTTTGCTAGAAGGCTCAGGAAATAAGTACATCCCTATTCGTGGATGGTGACGGCAAAGGCTTATCTGTGCTAAAGTCCATCAAGTCATGCACAGCTGCTTCCATCACCTCAACAAAAATCATATCATCTAGATCCAGACCTAGTTCCCAAATCTCAGTTGAAAAATCAACCCACTTCTCACTCTTCTGAGCAAAGTCCTTCTGAAGAATAGAATACAGAGAATCATTGTCTGGTTGTGAAAAGTGCTTCTCTTGCAACTCCTCCCAAACCTCTTGAACTAGCCGTAGACCTGTCGGCTCTGTTTGAAGACACTGTGAGCCCAATGTCCTTGGGTTCAAAAATGGGTGAAGTTTTCCCGACAGTACTTCATTGATGCTATCAAATAAGACACGTCGGTCAAGGGCCTGTTTTTGGTACACAGTTCGTTGTTCCCCTGTAAGATATGCATTCTGCTCTCTTGCAGACTCTTGTAACTCCAGTTGTTCCTCTGTTTGATCAAAATAGATGTCACTGATCATTTGCCTCGAATCAGACTGCACTGGAGAGATTGATTCTTCTGTGACCCCTGACAAGACCATGATGTGTCTAACATATGCCTTCTCATCATCCTTCGTCCTGAGGGGGTGCACTGATGGCCACCTAGGTATGGCACTTGCCAGGTCACTGATGTATGGGACTTGAATTTCAAGCATCTGTTTGTTAAGGTTTGACTCTTGGTCATCCAGGTCAAGAGCATATGTGAATGCAGGGAGTAAGTCCTTGAGAGGAGAGTCCAAAATCTTGCCAGCCCCTTTATGATTTTTAATCACAGAGGCACATGCTCTTTGTGAGTTACCTGATGCCAGTGAATCCAATGGCATGTCCATAGCAGTTGCATGATACTCTCCTGGAAGGACACCAAAAGTTCAATCAGAGAACCAATCTCTGAAAATATGATTAGTCACCAGAGGCTCCCTTTCCCTAGGGATCCTAAGTGAGTGCAAACCCTAAAAAGTCTAATCTGAATGTCATCAGCAGGAAACCAAGAAGATGCTGGAAGACATTTCCTTCAACATACCTCTCTTGTTCTACTTCAGTAAACCACAAAGAACCCAAGAAAAGCTTGTTTAGGCAGACCCACTTGCAGCCCTTGTGAATATGATATCCTGAGCACTTCAAATGTGTAAAATTATACTAAGAGATGAGGTGACAACTATGGGTGCAGTCAGTCTCAGAGAATTATTTTAAGTGTAACTCAAAAATGTAACCTGCCATACAGAATTTATTAATGCTGTTGCAATGACTTGCACTGACCTGGAAGGCTGAGAGACTTGGCCTCTGGACTAGCCTCATATTCCTCCAGAAAATGGAGATCATCGAGCACAGACACAGGGCTTGGCTGCTCACTACCTTCAGATATCCGCCCACTCTCACCCTGCTGCCTGTCATCATCAGGCTTTTTCATGGAGGCCCCCCATGGTGTTGACATTTCTAAAGAATTTGTTGAATTGTTTCCAGCCGCCAGTGTCACCTGTGTACTCCCACCCATTCCCAGTTCACCATCAGATCACCATAAAACACTTGAAACACTTGGAAAATAGAGAGCACACTAAATCAACTCAATTCTTCATGCAGGTGTCATTTAGGCATGTGAATACCTCAGCCTGGTGAATGCAACTGATTTCGCATCTTATAACGCCATCTGGATACATCACATGTCCATTCATAAGGTCCTCATATCCATCCAGAGGTTTATCATGTACCATGCAAGTAGCTTTTACTTTGTCAGTGTCTGGGATTGGAAGAGGAGGTGAGTTAACAACCACCAGCTCAGCCACTTGCGGTCTTTCTAACATTTGATCTGGGCTTTCAGTGTCTACATCTAACAAGGATTCCCTCGTCACAAGCTGATGTTTAAGCAAAAGTTGTTTGGTAGTGACCCCTGACTCCACATAGGCACATTGTGAAAAGTTGCATTTATGAAAGGGGCCCCGAACCATCCTTCCAGTCACATGCTTAGTTCGTCGACGTGCAATCTCTGCAAGATTCTTCCCATCTTGAGCCTTGCTCAAGGGCTCATGTGCCACATTTTTCTCTGCAGACTTGGAGACTAACTTTGAATCAGATCTACAATGGGTCAGAAGCCTTTGAGTCACTAGATCAACACTGGATTGCTCCTTGGACAATTCCCGTAAAGATTGTGACCGCCGTGTCAGCAGAGTACCCTTAGGCTCCTCCCTGCTTGTCACCAACTTTGGCTGTACTTTTCCACTTGTAATGGATCCAAACGTGCTTGTTTTAACAGAGCTTGTATCCTTTGATGCTGCGGGACATGGCCTTGCAACAGTTGGAGAGACTGACCTAGTGTGTTTGCTACTCACATTACAAGGGTAAGACTCTCGGCCATCACTAGTCATTCTTGCAGGGGCTGCAATGCCCTTTCTGACATTGGTTTGCAATTCTTCTACTCGGCTCCACCCTTTTGTTGGTTTGTGCAACTGGGGCCTTGATGACTTGCAAGGGATGAGACTTTTGCTCTTTCTCATACCTCTGTGAAAAACCAATTTATTCCCAACCCACACATTCCTAATTAGCTGTCCAGAAACCCACACATGAACATTTGTCCACCTATACATTTCAGCTACTCTTCCAAAAGAAGTAGAAGACTATGCAAATCAAGCACAACTGGATGACTTGACCTCGATGCTAAAACGTTTCCTAACATGTTTACAGAAATGAACAAGAAAGGTGTTGTAAACAGGGCCACATGTTTCTGTAGGCCATGTGAGAAATCACTTCAGAAGTTGATGAATTAATTCAAAGATAAGGGGTAGCAGATACCCATAGTTGCTGTGAACACTGTCTTCCCGTTCTGTCATCACCTGAGGTGCCATTGAGACTGTGAGCTTCCGGGCCATGGTGGATCCCTGAGTGGACATACTTTCCAAATGTTTACCTCGTGAAAAGTGAGGAGATAGTTTTGTACACAATTGTTTTGGAGTTGATTTCCTGGCTGAAGGCTTCATCATGACAACCGAAGCTTCAGCTGCAAGTGCTTGTCCTGATATTGACACCACATCACTTTCACAAAAACTTGTGTTGTTGCCTAATTCCACACTGCACTCATCTTGCACCTTGGTCTCTGGAACAAATTTGATATTTGAAAGCCCATGGTATTCCAAATCCATATACTGCTTTCTAATGGATGTACCAGGAATCAAAGAGGGGAACTCCTGTGGATCCTGGAAGAGTGATTTCACAAATCCAAATTCTGGTTTGTTGTAATTTGATTTTCCATCAATTGTGTGGACTTGAGGGGTGGGATGTAGGAGACCTTTCATCTGGATAGCTTCCAGAATCTGTTTCAGTCTTTTCTGTTCTGGAACAGAGTTCATCAGGTGCAGCTGCTGTAATTGTTGGTCCATGTCACCAAACAGCATTCCTTCACTGAAGCAATGCACCTGGACCAGATGTTTCAGCACATGAGGCATTCCTTCCAGGTGGTGGTGTTTGGGGGACATGAACAGGCGCTTCGGAGACACGGACGTTTGGAGTCCATTCTCAAGCTGGTGATGCAAAGAGGAATGATTCTGTTGGTGCTTTGCCAGTGACAGTGGATTCCTTACCTGTATCTCTGGGGTACATGAAAATGACCTCAAATTCAGATGGGAAGGAAAGCATTTCTGCTGCTCAAACTCTTTGCTGGACTGCTTCAAGTGCTGAATATCATGGGATTCCCTATTGTAGAGTTTTTCCAGGCTGAAAGAATGAAATTCCTTCTGTGAAAGGGCACCATCGCTGGCAGGGGACCTTCCCAATGGCTTGGAAAGGGGCATATCAGAGCTGGGGATAGTATCTAGACCCATTAGCCGGGCAACCACACTGGTCACCTGCTGCTTATGTCCCCCTTCCCCATCAACATACAACATGTTCTCTCTACAAGGAGACACAGCTGCAGAATTCTCTCTCCTGGGTGAGACATTTGGTGAATTGTCCACAGAGAGATATGAACTATGTTTCAAATCATTGAACAGATCACTAACTGGACATGAATCTGCCACATCCAACCCCACCTGCAGACTGCTGGATGATATTTGTGGACCAGGTCTTCCATCCACAAACAACCGTGACCCTAGCACTTCGGCACCAATGGAAAGCATGGGATGTTCTTCCCCATCAGCAAACCCTTGCATCCTATTCTTCTTTTTCTCCTGTAGCCAGTCCTTTGAGTAGATAACATCACAGGACTCCCTGTAGTCAAGGACTGGAGAAGTTGGAAGGCTGCTCTCAACAATATGGTCTCCAGGATCCAGGAGACTGAAAGATCTTGTTGGATTCCAGACAGCCAGTCGTGAACTATTTTTGCTGTATATCTGAGGACCCTCTTTTAATTCAACTGTCAGCCGAGAAGTTAATTCATCTCTGTCATAAATCAAACTGCTTGAACTTCCTTCAGACTCATTGCCAAAAGATGTTTCCCCATCACTGTCTTCTCTCAACTGGTCATTGGCTAAAAGGGACAGATCTACGGCCAATTCCATGCCTTTGTCTGCAGAAGCAGGTGCTTCCACAAAATCTTTCAGTGGCCCTGAAGCACCCTTCCACTCAAACAACACTCCTCGAGATTCCTCTGAATTATCAACTGGCATTTCTGGCTTTCTTTTAAAAAATGATGCCCTGTACATCCCCTTGAAGTCTTGTGATGACGAAATCTTCTCTGGATCTTCTCTCCACTGAATTCTCCCATCAGCCAATGCCCTCAATGGCACATGAGAAGGGTCAGGGTTTTTCTGCTGGAAAAGATCATTGTAGGAGTCTGGAAGGGCTCCCCTTCTAGAAGTTGCAGGGGTATCAATAGTCCAGGGCTCCTCCGTCAAATAGAAAGAAAGACCGGGTTGCATGTTGGAGTCAAGGGAGCTGCAGCCTGAGTTGGGCTTCTGCTGCACAAGGAACTGTGGATCCTTCACCAGTAAGGATGTTGCCAAAATCACCTGGCTGTTGTCAATAACAGCCTTCTGTGGAACTCTGGAAGATTGCACTTCTACCTTGGGTCCTCCATGCTCATCTAAAGTAGCCCTAATCTGAGCAGACTCCTGCTGAAACTGCAGCAATAACCCCCATGCCACCAGTCGCAGGGCACTGTGAGACAGTGCAATGTCTATCTACTGCATTGGCAGTTTACAAGTGTAATACCAACATCTGGCAAACACCTTTGAAGCATGCAGACTTGTTCGGTTGATTTGCACCATTTCAGATGTATATTTAGAACATACTGTGCAAACAAATTCTCCTTGGATACATGGAAGCAAAACTGTGGCATGTAAACATAAAGGAAGGGAAAATCACAACAATGCAAGGAAGATGGCAAGACCAAGAACAGCAATACCAGAGAGGTAGGAATGCAACTTGGCTCCTGACCATCTTGGCCTGCTCAACCACACAACATCAAAAACAAACATGATGTAAGTACAAAGCCCTGTCCTCAAAGGAAACCTGTACAGAACTGGAAGAGAACCAAAGGAGGCATCACAATGGAACAGGCACAGAGTGAGGGTAACAGAGAAAAATGGAATGACTACCACGGTTGCCCCTCTTGGAACCATTCTTGCGGGCCTTGAAGCGGTCCAATATGTGGAAAATTCCTGTCATTGCACCGTTTAGCCCAAAATCTGAATGGCAGGAAAGTGATCCACTCCAGTTTCTTGCACCTACAAGGTCTTGTGTTTGTTGTGCGGCATTCCTCCTGTCCACCTCCCACACACATCTCTCTTGCAAACAGTCGTCCAATGTCACCTACAGCAGAAGCTAGCACATCTGGCCCAGGCCTACATCATCAATGCCATAGTGCCCAATGTGAGGACCTCAAATGGAGTCAAACCCAACTTTGGTCCTCTAAACCCACACTTCTAGATTAAACATTCATTTTTGTTGGCATGGGCCATGGCACCCTCAAGAGCATCACCAATGCAACCGCATCTCTGGTTCAAGAACACAAAACCCCATTACTTTCCTCCATTCTCTTCACACATTCACCTTTGCTCTGCTCAAGGGCACCTACTACGTTGCTTCAGGAGATTCTTGCTACCAAGACTTCATGAAGCTTAAGAGATGGAAGCGGGAACAATCCAAGATCCCGTCCTGCATTCGTCCAACAGAGGCATGCAACTACCGTATTATCCGACTAGTCTTAGAACCTGACAGCTGTTCTGGTCTGCAGCATATTGGTAAGAACATCAGAAATCCAAACCCGTGACAACCATTCTCCATATACAAATTCATGGTTTTCGCTCGTAAAACGCACGAAACTTCTCTTAAATCCAAACCAAGCGCCACAGAAAAATTTAGCTGTGAAGCAGTACGTCAGAGCTACTCTCCAAGTTCCCGGTCAATTTCCCTCGAATAGGTAGCTGCTCCTGACTCTCAACAAGAAAAGAGCCACTGCTTACAGGCATCATGAATTAAAATACATTCAGTTTGCGAGGCTATGAATTGATTTGTCCTCAACAAACCAATGTGGAGTCGCTCACACAACTTGCGCTCCTAAATTTCCCAAATCGCAGGATGCAAGAGATCATTTGCGGAATTTGCACGAGATAACAGTCTCCTATTCAAAAACTGACAACTCCACAACTCCACACCTCGCTGGAAGGATCGAGGGCACTTACCGTCGTGCAGGGTCTCACACAAAGCGCCGTCTGAATAAACCCAATCTCGTTCAATATCGAGACGAGGAGAGCCATCGAGTAATAACTCACAACACAAAAACTAATCACACTTGAATACAACAGACCATCATCAGATTTACTACTTCTAGCAGCAACAAAAACAACAACAACAACAACAACACTTTCTCCAGCTTCATTCCACGTGCATTTCTAGCCTGCTCTCACTCTCTCTGTCTCCTCCCTCTCATCCTCCTCCTCCTCTTACTCCTGTCAGTCATCGTGCCCTGCATACGCATCTTGGTTGTGACATAGCGTCACCTTTACGTTGCATCCTTGGGTTGAGATGAATTCCCACTTTGTAGTTGAGAGTAGGGTCTCCAACTGATCAAGATCGCTGATGAGAAAGTTGCTGAGAATGTAGGTAGTGAAACTTGTGTTCAAAAGCGCAAATCATGGGAAGATGTGGGCATTGATGACAAGGGTGTAATTTTGCTCACTTGCCAAACTAGTTCTCTTGTTTAACCTCCTTTTCCTGGTGAGTTATTGAAGGCTGCCTGGTTCTTGGCTGTTCGCGCAGCCTTTAAGTTAGCTTAGCTAATAACTGGTGTTATAAACGCCTCCTTCAAACCTTCCCGGTAATTAGCTACGCATTCCAAGGGGCGCTTTTCTACTCAAGTAGCTAGGGGAGAGGAAATCCGGGGGTTCTTGGATTGGGCTCACGGCATGTCATTTGTTCACTGGTGCCCAAAATTGCATACTCGCACAACTACCTACCAAGAGTGCTTTTTCTTTCCGTCTTTGGGCAGATTCCTACCCCCACCACTGTTTTATTACCCACTTATTTTCTGTTCCTGAGCCAACCATCCCCGGGCCGCCCCCCCCCCTCCCCCACCTTCCTCATTGAGTATTTGCATGCATTCGAGCCGTTCCACACAAAAGTCCTCTCCTACCCAATAAATGACATAATGTGTTTGTTTTATGTGTCTTTTAGTAGTCTCTTTCGTGTCCTGGAAATTCCCATTTCAATTATGTCACCTATGACTAACATAATTATCCAAATTTTTCGAAAGTAGGAGTACATCTGTTGTCGACGCTACTGAAACTTTTGGATGGATGAAAATCAAAATTGCCAAATCATGAGTGGATTGACCATTTGTATCAGCCTTTTCTCTCCTGGCTATATATACAAGGACAAAGCTGTATTATACATTAAAAAGTGCTAAAATCAGGTGCTTTTTGAGATTTTTGTTGGCCAGAATTTGGGGGGAAAAAAAAAAAGAAAAATCATCAGATTTCTTCACATGATTCAAGTATGTAGCCAAAAATATAAAACGATATTATCTAAAAATGCTTTCCTATTAGTCTTGTAGCTAAGTCTGGCTAAATCTTCCTGTGGATCATTGCCACTTTGGCTACAAAATTGACCCAAAAAACACTGATTTGCACAAACTATAAACCTACTCATGTAACTCTAAAAAGGTACTAAGTCTATAGTCTATACGCAACAACTTTATATCAAATGTTTTTTTTTTGTAATGAATGTCTCGCACCCAAGAAGGTGACCATTTCATCATTTGGCCAACCTAGGAGCCAGCCAAGTGACTTAACCTGAGGCAAAAATGAAATTACTAGGTATTGTTGACAGTTATATATGTTCTTGGCTGCAGCTTGGTCATACCCACAACCTCATCTTAACCCATAAGAGACTCTGCTGGGGTGAACCAGCACCTATGCAGGTACCTTCACCTTCTTGAGTGAGGCCTCTTAGTGTCCACATTAAAGCAAGAAATTTTAGATTTGGACTCAGAGACCCCCTTTTAGTCTAATCATGGGATAATTATAAACTTAGAAGCAGTTCAAATGGATTCTGGGGATTTTAGTGTTTAACATGGTCCCATTGTAGGTGCTGGTTCACCCAAGACTACTAGACTAAGCCCTTTCTACAGATGGTTTTACTTTTGATCAAAGCCTTCAGTTACAATCTGGTCCAAATTATTCGTCCACAATTAGGATTACAAAATCATCCGTTGGATTCATGGTTTACAGTTAACACATCCTCAAATCTTTGGTAAAAGTTTCTACCAAAATCAGGTAAAGGAGGATGAGATAACAAAGCTAAATTAAGCTTTTGTGGGTCCAAGTAGGTGCTATTAAAGTTAGAATTGAAATTTCACTCACCCAAAAAGGAATACTGACATGACAATTCACACATGCATCTTCATGTGACACTCACAATGACCAAGTTATGTACTCATTATAACTAGCATGACATGTGCCACTGGCTCAAGTGTGAATAGGACTGCAGATTCAAGTTTGAACTTTACCCTATTGATAGTGCTCAATGTGAAGAAACTATTTTAAGTTCTAAATTGATTTTCAATGACAAAAATGATTCAAAATTCAATATCTCCCCTACCATAGGTCTTAAAATTACAAAATCAGCTTCAAGAAATCTGATTTCTCAAGGGCTCTTTGACTATTCTATGAAGATGCCCCAAAAAAAATTTAATATTTAATTTTGATTTTGTTGAATTTTCTTTGACAAAATTGTTCAATATTTAACTACCCTTGCACCATAGGTCTAAACACTACCAAACCACCTAGGGGCACCCTACCCATCAAGGGCTTTCCAATAGTACCAAGAGCACAACAGGGTGCCCATGGTCTGGGAGACCTCAACATGACAAACAAAACAAACAAACTATCTTCGATAATGGATAGATTTTCAACCTGAGATAAGATGTAATAATATTGAACCTTTGTAATTTTTTGAAATGTGAATGTGAGGAACTTTGAAAATGAGCATCAACTTCAAAAGGAAGTTGTGATGATTTTAGTTTTGAAACTCTTAGGTCAGCTCATAAATGAGTTTCTACAGTTGGCTCACCAATAACCACCTATGATCCCTACCACTATCATGGGTGCCAGCAATTGAATCCACCAATGAGAGGCTTGTTGTTGCAGGCAATCATTAGATCAAAACCTGACCTAAATCCATGTGACAACGCCAATTTATCACATGATAATGCCCACATCAACAAGCCATCTGAAAACACTCAAAAAAACAGGTACACCATCTAATCAACAAAAAAAAGTTAAGTAAATATCATAATACAGGGGCAGCTTCAACACTCTATCAAATAATAAATTAAGTTGCTTGACAAATTTGTGTTCTTTGGAAAAAATGTTATTTGAAAATTTCAACATTCTACAAATGACATAATTAATGTCGAAACTGCCACGGTACTACAGTATTCAAATCTCCATCATTCACAGGTATTAGAGTAACCTCAAAAATCATTTTTGACTTCTCAATCTTATGGGGTTAATGGCACTAAATTACAGGTAGCTAATAACACTCAAGGCTTACCAACCTAATGAAGTCATTCAGAAAAGTTGATCTTTGGGTTCTGGATGATCAATAGGGCTAATGTTTGTAGTTTCACATGGCCACAGTGAACCAGCACCCATCAAACACACCATGAAGGATAGATGGTAAGTGATCAGGAAACAGCTTTCTGTTAGGTTCAAGCTCCCAAGTTAACCATGGTGGTTAGCTCCGTTGCTTTTTTTACTACCTACCTAGTAACAACTCACAAGCAGGTTGTTAGTAGGTAGTAAAAACAGCCCTTACTTACTTATGTATAAACCATCTACTTACCTAATAGTTACTTATTTTTTCTACCTACCTACCTATATATGAGACCTATTTTCTTACAGCATTGGTTATACCAAGGTGAAATCAAATATTAAATCAGTTGAGGTTCATCCACAACTGAGTCATAACAGGCATCCAGTACATGGTTCCGTGTTGGGTGCTGGTTCACGGTGGCCATTTCACATGAGAATCATAGGAGATTGGTTGTTGGCTTCTTAACATTTCTACTTTCACCAACAACCAATCTGACACAGCTTTTGGTTTCACACAGAAATCAAGTTGTTTCTGATGTTGATTTGGAAGAGAAAGAATATAAACTAGTCCAATGCATACAAATACATGAGTAGGCTGAGAATTCATGAGTCTTAAGAGGTAAATGTTGTGCAATTTAATTGTTTTGGAAACAGATAGGTAATAATTTTCTTCATAGTACAGTAGTACGTGGGCCACTTCAACTCTAATTATGTTATTCTCACGAATGTTCTAATTTTCCAAAAAAAGAAGAAAAAATCTGAAAAAAATTAAAAATCTGATGAAACATTTGAGAGAATATATCATTTGTCAAAATGGAATCCTCAAAATTAATTATTTATTCAGCAAACATGTGTTGAAGCCATGGTACTAGGTGATGGATATGTATCTTGGAGCATGGAGAATGTGCTTCGTCAGAATCGTCTTCAACTGAATGATTAGTGCGATTCAATACATAACCCAGATCAAAATAGAGCAACTTAATGGACCTACTGTACACAATAACTGGAACTCACTGAAGACTGTGACTATGTACAAATAGTAATACCCTATACTTGATTCACCACTGAAATGTCTGTTAGGTCACTTTCATTAGACATCCCCCCCTTCTTTTTAAATACCTTTCTATGTTCTACCGTGGTTTGATGTTTCCCCATGGGCAATCAGTAGTTACAAAAACTGTTTGCAAGACTGACCTAAGAGAAGTCTATGTACTCGTCATGAGAGGGAGCTTTTCATGTTGGGTAACACCATTGGGACAGGCCATTCCCCAAATAAGTGCCCACCCCACCCGAGGTGGAGTCGGCGGACCCTTATTTCAGGAACACCAAGCTTCAAGGGCGTAACCCAGCACAACTTTGGCACAATTTTTTCTCATTTTTTTTCCTGTGATAGTGAGTAGGTATCACAAAAAAATAAAAAAAAGGGGTCAAGCATTTTGCCCCCTGGAGAGGCCATAGTTATCATTTTTTAAGATGCCCTGCCTTTTGTGGAGGAAAGATTCCAATGAATAAGGTGACTTGCAAAGACACTAAAATTTTAGGCCAATGCTTTAGGTCTCTTTATGTATGAGGGGAAGACCACAACCTGGAGGTCTGTTTTGGGTTTGGGTTGTAGGAGCTTCAAAACTAGGTACACCTAGTAACCCATATCTCAACAAATACCCCCTCCCCATACTGGAGGGCTTGAGTGACCCAGCACCCACCAGTGCACCATCCAAAAAATCCCCTTCTGGGATTTCATGGATGGGATAAAACTGTCACCCAGGGGTCAGTTTTTTTGGTCAATAGTTTTTTTTTTCCTTCTGGGCCTTCTTTTTTCGCTCAGACTTTTGTTTTTTTTGGAGTTCATTGTTTTTTCTCCCAGGCTCCCTTTGGTTTAATTTTTTTTCCCCACCACCCTTGACACCATTTGTTTCTTTGGGAACTCCTACCTACCCCTCCAAGCTACCTATGGCCCTTCCTCTTACCAGCCCATTTACCTCCCTCATTCTCGTCGCCCCTCTTTTGTGCTTGCACTCACCTGGATCACTAACTGCATCATTAACACTTGAGATTCAGTGGGACCAAGGTTTAGAGTTGCAGGGCTTTGAGTCCCCAGAGCTTGAGAGGAGTGAGGAGAAAGGATTGGAGGAGCTTGGAGTGCCCAGGTGGGAGGAGATTCATCTGCATAGAGCTTTGTAGAGCATGAAGAAAAGCAAAGTTACAAAGTAAGCTCCCATCCCTTCTATGTTTTGGTTTTTCTTTTTTGTGCGCTTTCAAAGGCCAACAGCTTCACGAAGAGGACATTGACGCTTTCACATCCTAATTTAATTTTTTTGTTGCTCTTCAACTCACACTTTGAAGAGGATAACAAAATGTGCTAAAGTGAGTCATTGGTGTTTTTCTTTTTGCTACAACTCAACTCCATAAAGAAGACGACAGTGCTCCCATGTCATTTTTTTTTTTGTTGCAATACAATTCACAGCGTGAAGAGGACAACAACAAGCTAAAGCGCATCATCATTGTTTTTCATTTTGCTATAATGCAACTTTGCAAAGAGGATGACAATGTTCTCGCAAGGTCATTTTTCTTATTACAGGCAACTCATAACGCAAAGAGGATGACAACAACAATGACACATTGAAGCGTGTTGTCATTGTTTTTTTTGCTACACCACAACTCTACCAAAAAGATGACAACGTTCCCATGTCATCATTTTGATTTTTTTCTTTGCAACACAACTCATAGTGTGAAGAGGAGGATGACAACAATGATATGCTAAAGCGCATCGTCATTGTTTTTTGTTTTGCTACAACACAACTTTGCGAAAAGGACAACAACATGGACGTTTCTTTTTTTTGCTGCAGCACAACTCACAAAGCGAAAAGGAGGATGATGATGACAACATCAACACACTAAAGCATGTCGCCTATGTTTTTTGTTTTGCTCTAGTTCAATTCCGCGAAAAGGGCAACAACATGAGCATTTATTTTTTAATGCAATGCAACTCACAATGGGAAAAAAAAGACAATGACAACAACAAGTTGAAGCACATTGACGTTGTTTTTTGTTTTACTATAATGCAGCTCTATGAAAAGGATGATGACATGGGCGTTTTCTTTTATACAACGCAACTCACAGTGTGAAGAGGAGAAGGACAACAATTACATGTCATTGTTTTCTTTTGTTGCAGCACAACTCTTTGTGTGAATAGGAAGACAATGACAATGACATGCTAAAGTGCATCATCATTGTTTTTTGTTTTGTTGTAGCATAGTTTCGTGAAGAAAACGACAATGCGAATGTCTAGGCAATACCACAAGCTTTATAGGTATTGCATGTAGAATAAAAAATTCTCTTTTTTTGCTACAAAAGTTAGACCATTAATTAGACCAAAAATTAGACCCCAAAAAATGCACGTTTTTGGTCCAATTCTCATCCACAAAACGTTTAAGCAATAGCTCAAAGCTTTGTAAGTGATATTGTTTTTTTTATATTTATTTTCATTTTTTACAAATTTGAACATTGGGTTTTAGCAATACCTTCATGTTTTTCTTTTTGTTTATCCCTTTGTGCAATACCCTCATTGTGTGTTTTAATCTTTTATCTATCTATATAATACCCTCATCATGTAAGGGATAAGCTTCATCTAGAATGTTAATTCTCACATTAGATTTTTCATTTTTGTTATTTTGGTTTCAAATGTGGTTGTCCCTCCCCCAATTGCCTTAGAAGGTGTCCATTGGGCAAGGGATCGGCCCAAATTTGATTACAGGGTTGATAGGTGCGATGCATTCTATATGGCCAAGTACAACTTGGTACAACATTTTTTAGCACACCACAATGTGGTTATGGAGCCAAACAAGCCCAAATGCCTATTTAATCATGTAAAAGGCCCGAGGTAGGAAGATCACACGACCATGAATGCATGAGTCTTGAGGAACCTTTTAGCCTAGTTTCATTGTAATGAGCAAAAGGTAATTTTAAGGCTAAAAGGCATGCAAACCTAGAATGGGATGGGGTTTAGCTTGTTTGGAGGGACACACCTAAAGTTGGTAAGCCTGCACTTGTTAAATTAAACTCTAGCCACATTTTTCAATTTCCTGGCATGACTACACATAGTGTGGGGTCCATCCCTCTCAATGTGCAAACCAAGGTGGAACACAATGAGGACCTTGTAGTTATGATTTGAATGATTTGAACCAAATATGCAAAGGCACTCAAAGGCGTTTGGATGAAACAAGATTAAAAATCTGCATCTAATAAGACAATGTGACATAAGGAGATTGGCCCTTTTATGTAATACCACGAATCAAAAATGATTCATGGTCAGTAAGTTCTAACAATGCCATACTCAGTTTTATTTGAATTTTAGGTTTTAAATTTCATATGCAATACTTATTATATTGTGTTATTTGTTTTAGGGTTCAAGGCACCATTAAAAAGGTGTTCATGGTTGATGTTGTGGAGGAGGCGTTGGCCAATTGCAAGGTATTTACGCGTCGACACGCCCAAGATGCAAAGGTTGCATCAATGTGATACAAAAGGGCCAATGGGATCCCATCCCCCTCTAATAATGACATAAATAGCCCATAGTTTATCATCATTTTGATTAGGGTGTTGTTTTGGATTTCAAGATGTTAAGGTAGCCTATTATCTTTGAAACAACCACATATTTACCATTATGACATGTTCCCCATTTTAAGGTGGGGTTGTTTTGAACTTGGGCATTTTTGGCGCATTTTTGTAACACATGTCACCCATTTTATTTTTATTTAAAGGATTTTACTTTCATTTTACACCATCTTGTGTTAATGCTTAAAAATACATTCTCACATATTATTATACTAGTTTGAACCCCATGCCTAATGCACAGGTGTGTGTGTATTTGACGGTACATATTACAAAATTACAATTACAAACTACATTTCCAAAACCTCTTTATATACGACATTTTGCATGTATCCATTGGGACCCTGGCTGCTGAAAATCTTGATGTTTACACTGCTTGTGACCCGTGAGATAGCAACATACAACTGACCATGGGAATAGACCGGAGACGGCAAATCAATCTATTAAAAGTTATTTCTTTGTTTTTGTATGTTGATAAGTTCCAATATCCAAACCCCCTCTCTATTCATAATGGTTAGGGTTTCTGGTGCAACCAATTTTCACATGCATCATAATAATACCTTTGGCATCCAGCATATTATTATTTATTGGCAAAATTATTTTTCTGGGCAATCTGATCATTGTAATTACCAATATATCTATTAAATTTGTGTGCTAAAATCGCAACTGACACCCATTGCCATTATTATTATGGTAAATGCAAGCCTTGAAATTGCCAACATCTAATAAAAATGTGTTTAATGGCTGCTCACTTCGGCATCCATTGAACTAAAATAAAAAATTATGGCAATGTAAAAAACATTGGAAAATTTCCAATATTCTAAATAAAATTTCAAAAAAAAAAAACCAACCCAACCCAACTCTTTCAGTTGTTGAGAAAGAGACAAGATGAATGTACCTAAGTCCCAAAACCCCAAAATTAAAAATTAAAATTAAAATTTACAACATTAATATATATTATTCTCCATCGCGTCGCATCTGTATTCCACTCTTTTTCTGCCCTGTCGGAGTAAACAGACCATGACGAGACGGATGGATGACCGGA